>Ga0224522_1000034_pt1 | contig 89560 bp, 85 predicted proteins | sample CFST25metaG_FD_182733 | JGI IMG/M metagenome (GOLD analysis project Ga0224522, IMG submission 182733) | Peat soil microbial communities from Stordalen Mire, Sweden - C.F.S.T25 | ecosystem: Environmental > Terrestrial > Soil > Wetlands > Peat | place: Sweden: Norrbotten County, Stordalen Mire...
TCGAGAAAGTTCAACTTTTACTTAATGATAGACCTAGAGCTGTTCTAAAATATCTTAAACCTGATGAAGTAATTAATGATCTTGTTGCACTAAAAATTTGAAACCACCCTAGAAATAAATATTTTTAGTTAGCAGAAGGAAGCATTTAAAAGGGATGTTAAAGGCGACTAGTTTTTTTGGAAATTTTCTTATTAATTATTCCCTAAAATGTGACTTGGTTTATTTATAATAAAAAATGGGATCGATTGTGTTAAAGGAAGGGAAAATGCGGGCGAAAAAAATCAATGAAAATGTTTGGGTCGTTATCCCTGCATACAATGAAGCAGGTTCCATTGGAGATGTGTTGGATCAATTTATGAATGAAGACTATTCGGTATTAGTAGTCGATGATTGTTCAAAAGACAACACAACGGATATTATTCTGAATTATCCAGTAATATTATTAAAACATTCGATCAATCTTGGGCAAGGCGCTGCTTTACAGACTGGGTTCGAATATATTCTAAATCGAACTGATGCTAAATATATTATTTCATTTGATTCTGACGGGCAGCATAATATTAAAGATATTCCCACTCTTTTGGCGCCGCTAAAAACAGGTGATTATGACGTTACATTAGGATCTAGATTCCTGATGCCAGAGAGTGTGAAAGGTATGCCTTTTTCAAAAAAAATAATATTAAAATTGGGAGTTCTCTACACCTTAATCACAACCAGATTAAAACTAACAGATACTCATAATGGCCTAAGGGGGTTTTCCAGGGGGACATTGAAACATATTAATATCACACAGAATCGAATGGCGCATGCTTCCGAGATTTTAGATCAAATTGCTCATTACAAATTGCGATATTGTGAAGTACCAGTCACTATTCAATACACGGAATATTCGAAGAAAAAGGGACAATCGATATTTAATTCACTGAATATTCTTTGGGATTTATTCTTTGGGAGGAATTATTGAATCCATTTCAAATTTTGATCACTTTTTTTATATTGATCCTGCTTGTAATTATTTATCGAAGCCGGTTAATACTCATTGAGAGATTTATTTTCATGTGTATTTTGTTGGGAGGGATTTATTTTGTCTTTTCCCCGCAATCCGCACAAAAAATGGCTGATCTTTTAGGTATTGGTCGTGGTGTAGACCTGGTTTTTTATCTCTTTATCATATTTTCATTATTCTACTTCGCCTCAATTTCAGCTAAAATGAGGCAACTAGATCGCATACTTACTAAGATCGTAAGAGCGGATGCAGTAGAAAATCCAATTTGTGGCAAAGAATTGCCATCAAAGAAATAATTCCATTGTTTTGTGGGTTAACGATAGTTGCTAATTATTTTATATCGGGTAATTATAGTTTGTAGTAAAAACTTTTATCCTGCTTAATGAGAAAAATAGCGTCCATAAAATTCTTAGGGAAAGAATTCATAAATTATGGTGATGAAAAAAAGACTCACGGTTATAGCTTTAATTATTGTTGGTTTATTATTTATTTTATTATCAATCTTTAGCGATCTCTTAAGAGGAAGACAATTTTCAATTGGTCTTGCTCAATGGGGGTTGTTCATTTTTGGTTTACTTGTATTTGTTATTGCATATTTGTACAAAATTGGTCGTTTAGGCTCCTTGGCGAAGACGATTTATCAGTGGTTTATTAATCTTCCTTCTAAACCCAAATTTGGAAAAATAGTGGATCTGGTTTTTCTAAGCGTGATCATTTTATATTCATTTGTCTATTTTTTAGGATGTTGGGGTGGACTTTCAACAGTATTTTTTAAAAATGGTGACGCGGGAGCATTGTTGAGTTATGCAACAGCGACGAATTCACCTAATAATTTTTTAGGGGATCAATCTTTGGATCTCACGGAACACGTAGTATCATACCCCGGATTCTATTTGCCCTTTATTCGATCACTTGGCGCAATTGTTGGTGATTACGGGTTAGCGTTCCTAATACTCCAACCAATTTGTATTTTTCTTCAATTATTTTCATTTTATCTTTTGGGGAAGGAGTTATTCAAAAATCGTTTTTGGGCAATAATTTTATCTTTAACTACAGCTATTTATATTTCTTATGGTTACTTTGACTTTTGGGGGCTTAGTTATGACCCACTCCCGAGGTTTGTTTTTCAATCAATTATGCCTTTTTTGTTACTTTTATTTCTAAAATGGACAGACAAACCCAAACGATGGACAATTTTAATGGTTTTAACAAGCCTTTTATTCTTTGTTCATGTTATCTCTGCTCCGTGTATTGCTTTTATGCTTTGGCTAGGTTTCTTTTTATACCTTCCTAAAATTTGGAGTTTATCAAGGAAGATATTATTTCAGTTAATTAATGGCTTATTTTTTATTATCCCCTTCATTATTTTCTCATTATCATCGAAGTCCAGTTCAGGTTTTACAAATGCTCAATTGAGTGTCTCATATTTGACCATTATGCAATATTTGACAAGAAATTTTGGCGCATTCCTAGACCAAATTGCCTCGATTAAGTTATTTATCCAAGTTCTTAATAATTATTATTTATTAATTCCATTCATTATTGGTTTCTTTGTGATCTATATAACCAAAACACACAAGGAATTAAAAACCAATTTGATTCTTCTCTGGCTTTCTGCCTGCTTGATAATTTCATTAATAATTCCAGCAATTGAGCATGCAATTGAAAAATCAATGGGGATTCCGCCTGTAGAAATAGATCTTGTTCGAAATTTACGATATGCAATTCCTTTGATTGAGATCATTTGTATAGCTGGTTTTATTGCTATCCAAAAATATCTATTCCATTTATTTCAAGCCAAAAAAATTGGCGGGGTTCTGGTTATTCTGGTTTATTTGGTTGGTTGTTTTTGGCCTGTTTATGCAATAAGGAAAAATTCTGAAAGTGATCAGATGTACAACCGAGACTTTGTAGCCCAGGAAATAAATTGCCTGGCAAAAGGTAAATTGTTTTGTCCGATCGCTAGAAAGATAGATGAGGCTGCCGTACTGAATTTTATCCATGATGATCTCGCCGTTGATGCAAAATTTCTTTCAGTACCAAATGATGCGATTACAAATGAAATACGCTATGCGGGCCAGCGTTCGGTTGTTTATACCAGTGTTGATAAAAACAGAATTGTTTTTTCTGATTTTCCAAGTGCATTAAAAATTGAAAATATACAGTTGGAGTGGGCAAAGCATCAACAGGCGAATGATTTTCAGGAATGGGCATTCAAACTGAGCTGCGATATGGGGGCTACTTATTGGTTGGTGGATAAAAATGTCAATATAAGTCTACTTGAAACACCGATTGAGATGAAAAAAATCTATGAGAATAATTCGTATGCAGTTGTTGAATTGCCTAAATGTGAAAAGTAAATATTAGGCCATTTATTTAAGGGGCACAATTTTCTAAATTACTTTTGACTTTAAATTCACCTCCAGCTTCAATTGGACTGAGTGTTATCGTAATTCAATTTTGCGAGAAGTGAAATTATGGAATAAAAAATAGGGTGTATCAAAAGAGAAGTATAAGACCTCGAATAAAGGCCATTGTCATCACTTCTACTATACCGGTTAAATGTCAGTGCAAAATCCGCTCCATGGCGCGCAGTGATTCCGGGATTATGTAATTTCCAATTGTGGACTTGTTCTGAGCGGTGCAGATCGAAAATATGCGGAAAAACAAAAATACGGCTGCCGCTTCCGGCAGCCGTAATCTGTTAACAGGATTGCTTATTTTGTAAGGACGATCTCGCCCCAAGTGGTGGGGTCAACCAGAGAACGATAAGGAGCTGAGGAGGCCATGGTTTGCTGCACATTCTGGGTGATATCGTCATCATCATTGACCGAGACAGCGAACCCGAGATGCAACCCATTGGTTGGGTTGATGCCAAAGTCAGACCAGGGGATGCGGGCTTCGATGTGATAGGTACCTGCCTCTTGCATTAAGGCAATGCTTATATTCGATTCAGAGGTGGCAGAACCGGAGGGGAACCACAGGTAAGCTTCGGGGGATTTTCCAGTGGCAGGGTTGCCGCCAGAAATACCCAATTGATAATCATCGGAACTCAGATACTGCGTATAGTAGTCGCCGTATAAATCTTTATCCAGGAGAATCTCGATGCTATCGCCCTTGTAGATATTTGCACCGGTCGCATTTTGGGCATAGACATCGTCATGGACTTTCACGCCAATGTAGAGGTAGGTGTAATCCCAGGTGGCGGCGTAGGAGGCTTGAAGATCATCCGCGCCAGTCCAGTGGTTTCGGCCATAGACGATGGCGGTGACTGGATATTGGGTGGTGTAATTAACCCAATCCGACCAGGAACCATCAATCACAGGGGCGAAGGAAATATATCCAGCCTTCATCAAAGCGCCATAACGCTCCATAATTACAGGAGTGGGAGGGGGCGGATTATAGGGAACTGACGTCGCCGTGGGCACCGCAGTAGCTGGAACCGCAGTCGCGGTTGGAGGCGTGGTAGGAACCAGGGTATCCGTGGGAATAGCCGTGGGTCCAGGCGTGTTGGTCACGACCACGTAAATGGGTGTCACCGTGGCGGGAATATTATTACTGGTATCAAACAGAGCCGTTAAGGTCATGTTTGGGGTCGCTGCCGGGTTATTGGTTCCGCCAATACTGCAGGCAGTAGCGAAAAGGCACACCAAAAGAACCGCAGCCAAAACAGTTATTATTCTTTTCATATTCTCCTCCTGAATCTCACAGGTCTTCAGGTCAAATACCTGATGACAATATTATATTCAGTTTGAGGGCATTAGTTGCAATTATCGTGCTAGAAATTATGCCTTTTTCTACCGGATAATTGACCGGTTAAAAGTTTTATTCGTAACAGGTAAAAAGGGAAGGGAAATAGCTGAGCTTTTTAAGAAACATAACACATGGGGTAAAGGCAGGAGATTTGTAGTCTCTCAGGTATTGCCTGTACTGGCGGACCAAGCCCGGGAAACCAACGGGTGTATAAAAACGATTCAAATTATTCGGTTCTGGGCAATTGGTTACAAAAACTGTTGGAAAATGGCAAAACAATGCTATGCTTAATATGTTTCACCAAGGTTTTCGCCCGGTTTGGACGAAATTGACAACAAAATTATTTCGACGTGAAATCTCGGGATAATTGATAAGTTGCCAATCAACGCCAACAATAAGTGGATGGAATTTCAGAGGAAATGCAAGCTCATTTGCCAGCTTGTTGCCTGAATATTTGGCTCCAATCAATGGAGCAAACCTATGGACGCTAAAAATAAACCCGTTAGAAAGTCAGAGAGGGGGCAGCCGGAAAAGCGCGCTGCTAGCCATGCTCGATTGATAACATCAGATCCTATCCAGATCGATTATTCCAAAGGAATCATCGCGACCATCCGGGAACCATTGGTGGTACTGGACAAGAACCTACAGGTTCTCTCGGCCAACCGCAGTTTCTATCGATTCTTCAAAGTGAAAGCGGGGGAAACGGTCGGCAAGCTGATCTACGATCTGGGAAATCGACAATGGGATATCCCTGCCTTGCGCCATCTGCTGGAAACTATCCTGCCCCAAAAGGCAGTGTTCAATGACTATGAAGTGGAGCATGATTTTCCAACTATAGGCAAGCGCATCCTGCTCTTGAATGCAAGGCGGATCCCCAGGCCACCAAAAGAAGCACAGCGGATTCTGCTGGTGTTTGACGACATCACCGAGCGCATGCGGTTAGAACACACCTTGCAAGCCTCCGAGCAGCGATTTCGCTTAGCCTTTGAAGCTGCGATTGACAGCATACTGCTGGTCGATAAAATAAGTGGACGGGTGCTTAATTCCAACCTGTCTGCGCAACATTCGTTTAACTGTTCCATGCAGATGCTGCTTAAAAAGAACCTCTGGGAACTCGACATTCTGAAAGACCACCAGCAATTCGAGCAGATTTCTGAAGAATTGGAAAAGACAGGCACTGTCGAGCTATCAAATAGAACCATCCGTATCAGGGGAGGCGGACAATTTTATGCCGACATAAATTTGATGGGCCGGCCCACCGTGATCCAATGCAACATCCGCGACATCACCGAGCGTAAGCAGACGCAGATTCTCCAGGAGGCAGTCTATCGGATTGCCACGGCTGCTGAAACAACCAAATCTCTGGATGATTTTTATCCTAAAATTCACCAGATTATTTCGTCGGTGATGCCTGCAGAGAATTTCTATATTACGCTTTACGAAGAAACCCAAAACCTCCTGCGGTTCCCCTATTTCAAGGATGCCAAAGATAAGCCCTTATTGGTGAAGGTCCAACCCGGGAAGGGGTTGACCGCTTATGTCTTGAGGACGGGCAAATCCTTGTTATGTACACAAGCGGTACATGACGAACTGGAACGCCAGGGTGAAGTAAAACTATTGGGAGTGCCATCTGCGATCTGGCTGGGGGTGCCGCTGGTTGTCGAAGGTAAAACAATAGGTGCAATGGTTGTTCAACACTATTCCAACCCAACGGCATATGGCGAACGAGAACAACACATGCTGGAATTCGTCTCAACGCAGGTGGCCATTGCTATTGAGCGCAAGCAGGCGGAAGAAGCCCTGCGTGAAAGCCAGCGGCGGTTGGTAACTTTGATGGGAAACCTTCCTGGCTTGGCATACCGCTGTAAAAACGATCCCAATTGGACCATGGAATTCGTTAGCGATGGTTGTTATCCTCTAACCGGTTATCAGCCTGCAGACTTAATTAGCAATGCCCGGCTGTCCTACACACAGATAATTCACCCGAAGGATCGCCAGATGGTTTGGGATGTGATTCAGGCTGAACTTAAAAAGAAACAGCCCTATCAGTTGAATTACCGTATTATCACATCCAATGGAGAAGAAAGGTGGGTTTGGGAGCAAGGTCAAGGTATCTATGACCCTGGGGGAAACCTGCTTGCACTCGAAGGTTTTATCACCAACATCACCGAGCTCAAGCGGGCGGAGGCTGGACACAACCAGAGCGAGGCTCTATTTCGAGCGCTGTTCGAGCTTTCGCCTGATTCAATCGTACTTATTGATCCTCAAGACCCCAATGTATCCTGGCCGATCATCGATTGCAACCAGGCAGCCTGCCTGATAACTGGCTATCAACGGGATGAATTGATCGGGCAGTCCATCGATATTCTGAACGCGAAACCTGGTACGCAGGCTGAGCGAACCACCTATAGGAAACAGCTGCGAGAGGCGGGTAAGCTTGATTATGAAGTTCTTCACCGGCACAAAAACGGTACCGTGTTCCCGGTCGAAGTCGCTACGATAATTTTCATGATCGACGGGCGCGAACTGGTTTTGGGTGTCGACCGGGACATCACCGAGCGCAAGCGGGTGGAAGGAGCGCTGCGCGAGAGCGAAGAAAAATATCGATCCATCTTCGAGAATATACAGGATGTGTATTATGAAACTCTGTTGGACGGCACGATCCTCGAAGTCAGTCCTTCCATCGAAGTCGCTTCGAAAGGACAATATCACCGGGAGGACTTGATCGGGAGATCGATGCATACGTTCTATACTGAACCTAAAGATCGTGAATCTCTTACCGCAACAATTCAGAAAACTGGCAGAGTTACGGATTTTGAAGTGGCGCTAAGGAACCGTGATAATTCATTGATTCCATGTTCCGTTACTGCAAAGATCCAGTTCAACGCTCAAGGCAATCCGGAAAAAATCACTGGCAGCATTCACGACATCAGCGAGCTCAAACACAGGGAAGAAGAGATCCTGTCCTGGTCTGAGGAGCTCGCAACGCTTTATGGGCTTTCACGCGCTCTTGCAGATGCCAATGATCTCGAAAGTGTGATCGAGCTAGTCAATCGCCAGGTGGTGGAGAATGTTCATACTACCTTTGCCTGCATTGCACTTCTGAAAGAGGGTGATCTGGTGCCTTGGGCAGTCTACCCGGTTCGGGACCAGAAGAATGGCTTTAGGATTGGAGACCGGCAACCGATCAGCTCCCTACCCACTTGTCAATGCGTTATGAAGAAAAATGAACCGGTCATCCTTCAGGCCGATAGTCTGGAGGTCACTCACGCCGAGCGCATCCTCCTGATGCTTGATTTTACTCGAACGGTCTGCATTGTGCCTTTGCGAGTGGGGGATGCGTCCGAGGACTCAAAGCCAGCGCTGGGTTTGCTGATCCTGGGGGAAGCGCGCAAACAAAAGCGTGAACCATTCACACCCGAGAAGATCCGCCTGGCCCGCAGCATCGGTGACCAGGCAGCCTCCGCCATCCACCGCTTACAACTACGCGAACAAACCGGGCGTCGTTTGCAGCGACTGGTGGTGCTGAGCAATATCGACCGCGCCATCTCTACCACCTTCGACCTGCACATCAGCCTGGAACTACTGCTCAAACATGTCAAAGAGCAATTGGGGGTTGATGCAACCGATATACTGCTGTTCCACTCTGCCTCAAATACTCTGGAATTCTCCGCAGGGCTGGGCTTCCGCACCAAAGCCTTCGAGCATGCGCGACTGCAGTTAGGGGAAATGTATGCCGGGCAGGCCGCTTTGAAGCGCGAGATCATCCATATCCCTGATCTGGTTGCGCAGCATGATAACCCTCGTCTTGAAAAACATTTGGTAGAGGAACAATTCGTCAGCTACTACGGAGTACCGTTGATTGCCAAAGAGCAGATCATGGGAGTACTAGAAATCTTCCAGCGTACCCGGCTTGAACCGGATAAAGAATGGCTCGACTTTCTCAGTACTTTGGCCGGGCAAGCCGCGATTGCAATTGATAGTGTCATGCAGTTCGAAGATGTACGACGCTCGAAGACTGAACTCGCCTTGGCATATAACGCCACTATCGAAGGCTGGTCGCATGCCCTCGACCTGCGCGATAAAGAGACTGAAGGACACACTCAGCGGGTAACCGAAATGACGGTAAAGCTAGCGCGCAGATTTGGCCTGAGCGAAGAGGATTTGGCGCAGGTGCGCTGGGGGGCGCTGCTGCACGATATTGGCAAGATGGGCGTCCCGGATAACATTCTGCTCAAACCTGGACCGCTGACGGACGAAGAATGGGTGGTGATGAAGAAGCACCCGGTGTTTGCTTACGAAATGCTTTCACCCATTCGATACTTAATAAAAGCTCTGGATATCCCATACTGCCACCACGAGAAGTGGGATGGCACAGGTTACCCACGCGGCTTGAAAGGAACGCAGATCCCGCTGGTGGCACGCATCTTCGCAGTAGTGGATGTGTGGGATGCGTTAATCTCTGATCGTCCTTATCGCCGTGCCTGGTCAGAAAAAAAAGCACTCCAGTATATCCAGTCCGAAGCTGGAACGCACTTCGACCCGCAAGTAGTGAAAGAATTCCTCGTGGAGCATAAAAAATAGGGAATAAATATAAAGGGATACAGGGTAACCATAAATTCCGGTCAAGCGCAATATCTTGAAGCAGCGCAAGAGCACCTCTTATTGCTTCGAGAGTCTGCGTAACGCCTACAAACTGATATGTAAACCAAAAAGGTCTATAGTTTTGGAATGACTTCCTCAATATTCAAGATGCAACAAGGTGAGGCAATGGATCAAAGGGATTTGTCAATAAATATTGAAAATGAAGAAGAACGGCAACTGATAGGTATTCTTACCACGCTCATTTATGTCAGTTGGGGCATGTTCCTGTTTGTATGTATGACCGGTATACTCTATAACGATAAGCGGTTGATCGTGGCAACACTGTCGGGCTGTGCTGCCCTTATTCTGCCAATGGTGTTGCTCAAACGCCGGCATTTTCGTGCCAGCAGTTTGTTTTCTACGCTGATCATACTAGGTACAATCACCTTCTTCGCCACGATCGGCCAGGGCATTCATGATTTGGCTGTTCTGGCTTTCCCTATTCTCTTTATTTTTGCAGGCATGGTTTTGGAACGCAAATATTTTGCCCTAGTGGTTGGGTTGGCATTGGTGGCAGTCGGTTGGTTATTCTTTGGAGAGACATTAGGGTGGTTTACTACAGTGCCCTTCACCGGAGGAAAATGGGCCTATCTCGTCAGTGTGACAATCATTTTATTGATTGCAGCATTGGCGGTGGGTCTGCTGGCAAAGAATATTCGTCGGAATTTGGAACGGGCGCGGGCAGAAATAGCTTTACGGAAACGCATGGAACAGAAGATACTCGATCTGTCACTGGACGATGAGCTGACCGGGTTGTATAACCGGCGAGGCTTCACGATGCTAGCCGAAGAGGAAGTGAGACTAGCACACCGGAAAAAGAGAAGCATGGTGTTAGTCTTCGGCGATGTGGACAACCTGAAGAAGATCAATGATACTCATGGGCATGCCCAGGGCGACCAGGCATTAAAGGAGATATCCGCCATCTTGAAAAAGGCCTTTCGCGAGGCGGATATAGTGGCTCGCATAGGCGGGGATGAGTTTGTGGTCCTGGCCATAGATTCCTCGATAGAAGGCGGGGAGATTCTGACAAACCGCATCCAATCCTTTCTGGAAAGGCGAAACCAGACGGGTAACTGTCTATATCAACTGAACCTCAGCATGGGCACTGCGTGCTATGATCCTGAAGCGCCCTGCACAGTGAGTGAATTAATCGCCCAGGCAGATGGCCGGATGTATGCCCAGAAACGAGACAGGAAAGCCAAGCAGTAACTCCAACTGCGATTTTAGCGGGACACTAGCTAACTAAATCATTTGGCTATCAGAGTTCACAACCATGCATCGGCCGTGAAGAATTCACATTAAAGTGGAATTCAGAAATTAATAATATCGAGTCTACTCGCTAGCTAGATTTTTTCAATAAGCGAAATGGTTTCTATGTGAGAAGTCTGGGGAAACTGATCGAAAGGAGTCACCCTCTTGAGGCTATAGCCTTGCAGAACGAATCTCTTGATATCACGAGCCAGTGTGGCCGGGTCGCAGGAAACGTAGATGATCTTCTGAGGTGCCATTTTGGTGATCGCGCTGATGACACGTTGGTCCAGCCCGGCGCGCGGCGGGTCGATCACAATAATGTCAGGATGGACGGAAAGAGAGGGGAGCACGCCTTCGACAGCCCCCATATACAACTCGATGTTTGAAAATTCATCCAGGTTGGTAGCATAATCATCGCAGGCCGAATCGGAAAGCTCAATACCGATCAACTGGCGGGCGGTCCCGGCCATGAATGCCGAGAAAAGACCGACGCCGCAGTAGGCATCCACGCCCACCTTGCTGCTGAGATCACCGGCCAACTGGAGGACATGCCTGACCATCGCCTCAGCTTGCGGTAGATTTGCCTGAAAGAACGAGCCAATCGAGACCTTGAAGGTACGGCCGTTCACTTCCATCAGGACATATTCGTTTCCGGAGAGCACGGTCAGACCATCCAGGCCGGTGAAGGTGGCTGAAATCGGGAAGTCAACCGAAAACTCAGGGGGAGTCTCCTGCTTGCTTTCCAGACCCAGAATGAGGTCGTTCTCAGCACCTTCACGAATGATGGCACGCTCGATGCCTGAATCATCGTCAAAGAGGAGCTGCGGCCAGAGGGTATTGATATTCGTCTGAGGCAGATGACATTCGCGAATCTCGACAAAGTCATTCGAATTTGCGCGTTGAAAACCCAGTTTGCCGGTTGAAGAAACGCGGAACTGCACCGTGTTGCGGTAGTTCCACGGGTTTGGAGAAGCAACCACCGGCTCGACCGGAAAATCAGATAATCCAGCCAGGCGTTTGAGCTGGTCGACGACAATTTTGCGTTTCAAAACAAGTTGATCAGGGTAGGCAAGCTGCTGATAGTTGCAGCCGCCGCAAACTCCAAAATGGGGGCATAAAGGTTGAATCCGCAGCGGGGAAGGAATCAGAACTTCGATGAGTTCAGCCTTGGCAAAGGTGGCTTTGTCCTCGGTCAGGCGAATTTTCACGGTCTCTTGGGGCAAACCAAACGGGACAAAAACTGCCCGGCCATCCGGCAGCCTGCCTAGAGCGTCTCCGCCAAAGGTCATATCCGTCAATTCAACGGTCATTTCTTCAGTCATCAACACCTTCTTCAAGTCTTAATCTTTGCCATTCATTTTACCGTAATCGTTCCGAATTTTCGCTTCTGCCAAAAGCGGGATATTTTGAAAATTCAATGGTATAATTTTTTCGCTTGACCCCAAAGGTCGATGGAGAGGTAGCGCAGTTGGCCTAACGCGCTCGCTTGGAAAGCGAGTATACCGCAAGGTATCGTGGGTTCGAATCCCACCCTCTCCGCTGATTTTTTTAATATAAACACTAATACTTGAGGGCAGCTCCTCTCAATCGAAAACAACCTTGAAAGGGTTCTCTTAACCTTATTCAAGGTTCTTTCTTAACTCTACTGTTTTAGAGTCTCTGATTTTGGGCTTTTGTCTAGTAATTTTTTCATAAATGTCCTGAATGCCTTCGAATATCTTGTGAATTAAAAAATGAACGGCAGACTTGGGGGGGACAAGCCTGCCGTTCTTCAGGGAGGGATTTCCACCTTTTGGGTGGAAGACACTCATCCATACCAATAAGAAGTGTCTAATTGATAATATACATCATAATTGTCATAATAACATTAAAAAATAATTAGGGTTTACTTAATTTTACTCTCTTTATTATTGAAAATTGCCAACCATTCATCCACTTCTACCGCGGAAAGGGGCTTATTGCTGCTGGAAGGACTTTTTTCTGCCCGGCTGAGTGTATTTATCAGGTCATAAGCAAATTGCTCAGAGGCAGTGACGGCTGCACCCAGAGCGCGGCATTGGTTTTGCACGTGATGGTCAGAGCTCACCAGAGTGAAATTTGGGGCTGACTTTCCCTTTTGGGTAAGAAAATCGATGATCGCTTGATCGGCAGTGTTGCCTTTGCGGATGAAATGGATATGCACCGATCCCCCTTTGCTGCTGCCGCTGAAACCAGGCAAGGCGCCGTCAAAAAAGAGTTCGGCTGAGGTGCGTTTGAGGCGGCAATACTCCTGAATGAGTTCGATTAATTTTGGCTCATCGTCCAGGTCATGCAGGCTCAAGCCCGGAATCTTGGGGATTAAATTATGTCCATCGATCACCAAAATCATTTTTTTATTCCTTACCTTTAAAATAGCAGTTTACATTTAATTTATGCTATGATTTTAAAAATGAAACGACTTTGGCCTTTTCTTTTACTCAATATAGTCGTCTCCGCCGCCACTGTTTTGATTGTACTGTGGATTTGGAGCGGCACCCACCCACAAATTTCAACCAGCGGGAATGAAGGCACACTCTCGATTCCTGCAGTAGCGCCAACTACTCCCGCGGCGACATTGCCAGCTTTGAATGCCAAACTCTTTGAAATTCAGAATGTTATCGGCAGCGGCGATTTGCAAAACGAACACGCGCATTTTGTGTATTTGGGGAATGATTCTCTGAACCTGAATGGCTGGCAAATTACTGATTCCCATCAATTTCACTATACCTTTCCGAATTTCGTGATTTACAAAAATGGTGCTTTCGATCTGTACTCTAAAGCTGGAATCGATTCGACCATCGAATTGTTTATGGCGCAGAAGCAATCTGTCTGGGTTACCGGTGAAACACTCACCTTACTCGATTCGGCTGGCAACCAGCGCCTGACCTATCCAATACCCTGAACGATCTTAAATAAAGAGCACTGTCACCCTCGTTTGAGTTACAATTTAGCTCAGAATAACCATTCATTTCTTGAAAGGATCAGCATGACCCAGGCGCTCTACCGTAAATGGCGTCCCCATAAATGGGATCAGGTAGTTGGTCAGAAGCACATTGTGCAGACTTTGCGCAATGCCATTGCCTCTGACAGGGTGGGGCATGCTTATTTATTTTCCGGGCCGCGCGGAACCGGTAAGACTACGACCGCTCGATTGCTGGCGAAAGCTGTCAACTGCCTCTCTCCTGACCTTTCCAACCGCCCCTGCGACGAATGCGACAACTGCATCGCCGTCAACGAGGGACGCTTTATGGATTTGATTGAAATCGACGCAGCGTCCAATACCAGTGTCGAAGATATCCGCGATTTACGCGACAAGATCAATTTTTTACCCTCGGCGGGTCGGTACAAAGTTTACATCATTGATGAAGTACATATGCTGTCCACTGCCGCCTTCAACGCTCTGCTCAAGACCCTCGAAGAACCCCCGGCGCACGCTATCTTTATTCTGGCAACCACGGAAGTACATAAAATCCCTGCCACAGTGTTATCTCGCTGCCAGCGGCATGAATTCCGCCGCATTCCAGTGATGGAGATTGTAGAAACACTTAAAAAATTGTGCAAAGAAGAGAAAATCACCGCTGATGAGGAAGCCCTGATCCTGATTGCCAGGCAGGCTACCGGAGCCATGCGTGATGCAATCAGCTTGCTTGATCAATTGGCTTCCACTGGCGATAAGATCGACCTCGAATTGACCCAGCAGGTATTGGGGACTGCCACAAACCGTATGGTTGTCGACCTCTACAGCGCCATGCAGCAAAAAGATTCAGCGGCTGGTCTGGATACGATTCATCAGGCTCTGGATGGCGGCAGCGATCCGCGCCAGTTTACCCGGCAAATAGTGGAATACCTGCGTAACTTACTGCTGGTAAAGATGGGCAATGAAAAGCAGGTGGATGCCACCAAAGAAATAAAAGAGTTGATGAAAAACCAGGCGCAAATGCAGGAGACTGCCACTCTGCTGGAATGGATTCGTTTGTTCAATCTGGCCATCAGTGACATCCGCACCAGCTGGCAGCCCAGTCTGGCGCTGGAAATTGCTTTCGCCCAGGCTGTGGAAGGCGAAAGGCAACGGATAAAAGTTCCTCAGGTTTCGGCAGCGGCAGCTCCAGCACCAGTTAAGGTTACCAAAGAAGAACCCCGTCCTGCCAAATCTCAGCCAGTGATCGAGTCAGCACCGGTGAAAAAAGAAGTTGTAACGGTAAAAGAAGTTGAGATCCCAATGAAGAGCAATGCTCAGGCAGCGCCTGCGCAGAGTTCGGGAATCAATATTCAAAAAATTCAGGAAAACTGGAATGCCATCCGCGCCGAAGTAAAAAAGGTCATGCCGTTGACTGAAGGACTGCTGCATTCTTATAAGTCCTTGCAGTTCAAAGGGGATGTGCTGGTGATCGGTTTCAGCAGTGAAATCTTAAAATCAAAGATGAACACCGCTGAAAATCTTTCCCTGACGCAGGATGCGATTCTAAAAGTATTGGGTGCTCAGATTCAGGTCCAATGTATAGTGGTCAATGGCAAATCTACGAGCGTACCTGCAGATATGGGAATCGATGCGGACAGCATCGTCAATACAGCTTTGAACCTGGGCGGTAAACTGGTTCATCGCGAATAAACCGTTTAGAGGAGTTGGAAAATGGCAAAAGGATACAATCGTCCGATGGGCGTTGGGGGCAACAAGGGTGGTGGTGGCGGCATGATGTCGCAGATAAAGAAGATGCAAGAGCAGATGGCTGCCGCGCAAGAGGAACTGGCGGTCGAGACGGTGACTTCCAGTGTGGGCGGAGGTGCTGTCAAAATCACCATGACCGGCGACCAGCACTGTAAAAGCGTTGAGATTTCAGCAGATTTGTTGAAGGATGCCGATGCTGAAATGCTGCAAGACCTGATCTTGAGCGGCATCAATCAGGCGTTGGATGACTCACGCAAGCTGGCTGAAGACAAGATGACTCCACTCAGCGGCGGATTCTCCGGCTTAGGATTCTAGTTTCAATCCCCTATGCCTATATTACCCGCACCGGTACAAAATCTGATCAATGCACTTTCGCGCCTGCCAGGGATCGGCCCCAAGACGGCTTCGCGGCTGGCGTTCTATTTACTGCGGGCGCCGGAGGATTTGAGCGGGCAGTTAGCCAGTGCTTTGACAGAGCTTAAATCAGCTACCGGTACTTGCAAGATTTGTTTCAATATTACTTTGTCAGGGCAGGACCGCTGCGAAATCTGTTCCAACCCACAGCGTGCCGATGGGATCATCTGCGTGGTGGAAGAACCGATGGATGTGCTAGCAATGGAGCGTACCGGTGGTTTCAATGGGCGCTACCATGTGCTGGGAGGCGTGCTTTCTCCTATTGAAGGGATTGGTCCGGACGACCTCAAGATTCGCCCTCTTATCGAACGTGTTCGCAACGGGGAAGCGAAAGAGATTATTCTGGCAACCAACCCGAGCATGGAGGGCGATGCCACTGCTTTGTATTTACACCAGCAGTTACTCAACTTGCCGGTACATGTCACGCGGCTGGCACGCGGCCTCCCGGTCGGCGGAGACCTAGAGTATGCCGATCAAAATACGCTACTGCGAGCCCTTTCCGGACGCCAGGAAATGAGCTAAGCAGTGATAGAGCAACCATTGAAATAGCACCTCAGAAAACGCTAAAGGGTAGTGGGGAACAATCCGTTTGTGATTTCTTTTTCTAATTTTCCAATTTACACGGGGAACAATCTGTCGGTCTTTCGGTAAAATTTTTAAGCAATTCAGCCTGGTAGAAATTCGAGTTAAAGGATTTCGAGAGAATGGCGCGATTCTTGTATCCATTCATTCGCGTGAACCTGTCTAAAAAGCAATGGTTGTATAATCAAAATTGTAAAACATACTTATGGATGGTCATCCCTTGTTCGATTTAAATATTTATACCTATCCGATTTTCGAAAAAATGACTGCACCCGGGTTGATGATCTTCCCCCCAACCGGCAAGGTCGCTAGAGGGCGGGAAAATAATCTGCTGATTGTCTATTTCACTCTGTCCGGTCAGACCGCCATTACTACTGAAGGCCTGCATACCTGGATGGAGAAAAAAGCCGAGTCTTTTCACCGCAACCCCGGCACTGTGACCGCTGGGATGCGTGAATTAATCGAATCGGTCAACCTCGATTTATACCAGCGTAATACCCGCCCGGGCCGGCAAAATAGTCAGGTCGAACTGGACCTCCAAGTGGCGGTAATCAAGCGTGAAATGCTCTATCTGGCAAACTGCGGGCGTGGCCAATGCTTTTTTATCGGCGGTGGAAATTCTCTGCATTTGCGCAATATCGATCAAAGCAGCCGCGGATTAGGGTGCAGTCAGGCAGTAGGAGCACGTTTTTCTCAGTGCATCATCAACTCAAATGACCTTTTATTATTATCCTTCAATACTCCTGAAAATTGGACAGAGGAACTGATGGCCGGGGGTCAGCAGCTTTCTAGCGAAAACTTTGCCAGACGATTGTTCAATTCCCCAGACAGTTCGGGGAGAGGTCTCATTATCCGTTTTCAAGAGGGAACCGGAAAGGTCAGTTATTTGCGTTATACGCAGGCACCGGTTCGTCCTGCAGTTATAGAAACGATCCAAGCTGGACCTGAAGCAGTTCTGCCGCCAGCGGAAGAAAAATCCGAAATTCCCTTTAAAAACCTAGGTCCAGACACAGTTTTGCGAACCACAACACCTTTACCTGCTGAGAAACCCAACTCTTCATTGCCGTCCTTTTCCAGTGTTAACCAAGTAGGCTCCGGGCAGTCTGTCAAGAACCAGGCTGCTCGACAACCACAACAAGGTTACGTGCCTGCAGTAGAAAGCAAAGCAGCTGCTCCCAGGGAACCCCTAATAGAGACAGACGCGATCAAGTCTGCGGTAGGGAAAACTCTGCGCACCGGTGCCAAAGTCAAGCGTCAGGCGAGCGATTGGGTGAAACAGGCCCTTCAAAAAGTGGCTCCGGGGAAACCTGACCAACCCGTTCAGTTTTCCCGCGGTCTGCTGATTGCTATCGCGGTAGTGGTTCCGGTAATCATAGCCACAATTGCTATTTTGACTTTTGTCAACCATGCCAACAGCACCACGCCTCAGTATCTGGCACTGGCGCAAAAATTGTACCAACAGGCTGGGAACGCGGGAACGGATGGTGCGACACGCCTGACAGATTACCAGCAATCCATTTACTGGTTGGATAAGGCTGATTCTTACGGGAAATCAAGTGATTCCATTGCCTTACGGAATACTGTTCAGGCAAGCATCGATACATTGCAGGGAGTCATCAGCGTGGATATGGTCAATGCCACCTCCGACGTGCTTCTGTCCGGAACAAATATTTCACAGATGTCGGCGACCAATACCGATCTTTATGCGCTCGACAGCAGTTCGGGTAAAGTATTGCGTTTTAGCCTGAACGGCGGAACTTACCAGGAAGATAAGTCATTTGATTGCGGTCCAAACCCAAAAAATCCCATAAGCAACCTTGGGCCCCTGGTGGATATGGTCTCAATTTCACCAGACAACTCATACAACGCCACAATACTGGCAGTCGATGCCAAGGGAACACTGGATTATTGTGTACCGGGGGATACAGGATACATCGTCAAACTCTCCGCGCCCGATATGGGTTGGGGAAAGATTCAGTCCATTTCGCTTTATCAAAGCAATTTGTATGTATTGGATAATAAAGACAATGCAGTTTTCCGCTTCGAAGGGTCGGGAATTGATTTCCCGGATAAACCCACGCTATTTTTTGACGAAGAAATTCCACCCCTGGCCGATGCGTTGGATATCGAGGAAATTGGTTATGAATTGTATATCCTGCGCGGAAATGGCCAGATGGTCGAATGCACGTATAGCCCGCTCAAGGATATGAAATCGACTACCTGCCTTGCACCGGCTCCGTTTGTAGATACCCGCGCAGGGAAAAACAGCACAGTGAATTCATTCCCCGACGCCCAATTTGTGCAAATGCATTTGACCGAATCCCCCGATTCTTCGCTATATTTATTGGATGCCAGTAAAGATACGATCTATCATTTTAGCTATTTACGCAACTTACAGCGGGTATTGCATCCGCGCTTGACCGATGGGAACGACAGCACTAAATTGATTCCTACCAGTTTTACAGTTTCCTCCAGCCGGATTCTATTCCTCGCCTTCAGCAACCGGATTTATTACGGACAGATTCCATAACCAACCGGTGATCAGGAACGAACACTGATATGAGCTATTCATCGGAACCCTCAGTTTTCGATTCTATTTCGCAGCCTACCTTATTGCTGGACTGCGCCGTGGTTCGCGAGAACCTTCAATTCATGACTCGCAAGATTCTCAACGCTGGGGTCAGGTTTCGCCCCCACTTCAAGACGCATCAATCTGCGGAAATCGGGCAGTGGTTTCGTGAAGCTGGAATAAATGCGATCACGGTTTCTTCAGTGGATATGGCTGAATATTTTGCCTCAGCCGGCTGGCAGGATATTTTGATCGCTTTTTCTCTCAATCTACGCCAATTGGAGCGGATCGAGCTTTTGGCGCGGAAAGTTCACCTTGAAGTTTTGGTAGAAAATGAAGCCGCGGTTCAGGCTTTAGGACGCATCTCCCCAACCCCTTTCAGCCTCTGGATCAAAGTGGACGCGGGGGCTCACCGCACCGGGATCGGCTATACATCCGTCGAAGAAATTCGCAATCTGGCTCGTAAAATCAAAACCCAACCCCACCTTCAATTGCGCGGATTGTTGACCCATTCAGGGAATACCTACCATTGCAATTCAATAGACGAAGTAATCCGGACTTTTCGATCTGGAGCGGACCGCCTGAATGAAATCCGCAACTCTCTCCGCGACGAATTCCCTTCCCTGCAGATCTCGGTGGGGGATACGCCTGGCTGTTCCACTTGCCAGGATTTCAGCGGTATCGATGAATTAAGGCCAGGAAATTTCATCTTTTATGATGCGCAGCAATTTTTGATCGGTTCATGCACGACAGAACAGATCGCCGTGGCTGTTGCCTGCCCGGTAGTGGCACTGCACCGGCAGCGGAATGAAGTGGTCGTTTACGGGGGAGCCATCCACCTTTCAAAAGACTGGTTGGAAGTCGATGGCAATATATCGTTTGGGCTGGTTGCTCTGGCGGAAGGCAGGCATTGGAGCCGCCCCATCGCGGGGGCTGCGGTTCGTTCACTTTCGCAGGAGCATGGGGTGGCGCAATTTACACGGGGTATTCCTGAGGAACTGCGCGTAGGCGATCTGCTTTTCATCCTGCCGGCTCATTCATTTCTGACGGTACAGGCATTAAAAAATTACCTCACCCTTGAGGGAAAGGTAATTTCTACAATGAACAGCCAGTACCCTGTCAAACCTCATTCTATGAATTCCTTGCATTGATGGCAAGGCAAATAATAGGATTGAAGTGATACTTCCACGATTGACGAGGCACCGGTGATTTTTACGAAATCAGCAGCAAGGGGATGGGGGAGAAGGTAATGATAAAAATGATGAGTGACAGAATCCCCAGCCACCTGCGCTTGTTATCCAATTCGGTGATCTGATCCAACGGCTCCGCATACGCGCGGCCAAAGAAAAACACCAGCAAAGCCCACAACCACCAGCCAGACCAGACAAAACCCAAGGCTACCAGGACAACCAAAATTACCGGCAGTAATCTGCGTGCATTCTTCTCGCCGAAGAGCAGGTGAAAAATATGGCCGCCGTCCAATTGACCTGCCGGTATCAAGTTCAGTGAGGTCACCAGTAATCCGACCCAACCAGCCCAGGCCACCGGCGAAATGGTCACATCCAGACTGCCCAGCGGAGAGGGCGTTCCGGTAAAGAAATAGCGCAGCCAATGCAGCCATAAGGCAGCACCGGTCAAACCAGCGGGCTGCGGCAGTAAAATGCCAAAGTGCAAATACTTAAGGAGCAGATAGATCAGGGAATTCCCTTCCATTTGCAGCGACTGACCAGCGGGAATGGCTAGTGGAATTTTCTCCAAAGTAGAGATGGAAAGGCCGATCCAGAGGACGATCAGGGAGGCAATGAACCCGGCAATTGGACCGGCGGCTCCAATATCCATCAGCGCACGCTTGTTCTTTGGAGGTGACTGCATGCTTATGAACGCTCCCATCGTGCCAATTTGCGTAAGCGGCAGCGGGATAAAGAAAGGCAGGCTCACTTTAACTCCATGCGCACGTCCGGCAAAATAATGTCCCAGCTCATGAATTCCCAGAACAGAAACCAGACTGACCGCGAAAGGCCAGCCAACTTTGAGAACTGCCAGCATCCATTGAATGGGATCGGAGGGCAGAGGGGAGGTGGAATTGTAAATTCCGCCCGAAACCAGCACACTGATGAGGGTTAGAACAAATAAAAGCAGATTCAGCCAATTGCGGACTGGCCTGGGAGCGGCTAATTCAGGGATGAGCAGAACATACTGGGTTTTCTCATCTTTGCGAAAAAGCGGAGTGAGGTGAAAAGGCTTCAATGCTTCCGAAATCTGGTCATAGGCTTGGATTGAATCCTCGGACAATACATGACCACGGTACCTGCGAAGATAACCTTGTTTCATAGTTCCTGCTGTGATGTCATCCACTCGAAATATGCGCCTGACTTGAGCGTCGATCACTTCAAATTGATCCATCGAATCCATTATTGGCTCCTGTTTTAAGTAAAACAGATCCCATTACTGGGATGAATATTATTTTCCTGCAAGTATAGCGGGAAATTATTTGAATGCGATTAGAGAAGTTTGGTCTGAAAAGACCCAGGGAATGAGTGCGTAAAACCATGGTGCGGTGTGGGAAACGACCAATCCTACCAGGCTGCCCAAAATGATCCCGGCAATTACGTCAGAAAGGTAATGCACCCCCATCCAGACGCGCGCCAGGCTCACCAGAACCATCCAGACGAGCAGTGCGATACCAAGCCAGGTAAAACCCAACCCAAGAGCCAGAACTGCCAGCATAGCGGTACGAGCCGCATGCCCGGAGGGAAAAGAGTGAGGGTCGGTATTACGGTAGATAGCACCCCATTCACCTTCTGGACGACTGCGCCGGATCGTAAACTTTACGGCGAGCACAAAACCAGCCAGCACCACAACTGTCCCAGCCATTAAAGCAATCATCTGGTGCAAACTTGAGCGAGTTAATAACCAGGCAATGAAAAGGGCAATCTCAATAAACCAGGAGTCTCCAGAATGAGCAAAAAAGGACGCAAATGGTTTGAAACGATTGTTTTTAGGGTTTTTCAGGTGCAAAGCTGCGGTGGCTTTGACGTCGATTGATAATAGTTTATTGAGAGACATGAGCTCCATTTTACCTTATCGATGCCCGAATGGAAAACTTAATCTCTCAAATTTGCTTATGGATGGGGGCACTTATCATATTTGAAAGTAAAAATTAATGGACGTCCCCGCCGGGGAGCGTATAATGAAATCGGTTCTGCTGGGAAAACCAGCAAAAATCCACAATTCGAGAAAAATATGCAGAAGCGATTGCTCATTAGTCTATTTTCATTGACGATAATCACAACCTTATTTCTGTCGAGTTGTGGAGTCCAAACCAAGCAACTCAACAACCTATCCACCTACCAGACCATGCGGGTCAGTGCCGGTAATTGTGATTATGGGGGTGAGATAAAGTCGGTAGCTTCGATCGACGAATTCACAGTGCGTTTTTCACTGTGCACGCCTGATGTTGCGTTCCCGGCCAAACTCACTTCACCGATTTTCGCAGTTCAGGATGAAGATTTCCTCAACGCGCATCAAGGGGACCCTGCAAAAATGACCAATACGATCAATGGCACTGGTCCGTATAGACTCATCTCAAATTCTCCCGCCGGGCTGATCCAGCTGCACTCCTCCTCGTCGTATTGGGGTGTTCCCCCGATTACACAGGAAATCGATTTCGCTTTCATGAGTCATCCGCAATCTACGCCAATCACAAATGAGATAAACAATTCGGGAGTCATTACTTCTAATAACCTGACTGAACCCGCCACTGCAATGCTGATGAGGAATACCAATTTATTGAAAATGAGCCATCCGCCGCTCAGTCTCGTTTATATAGGCTTCAATAACAAGATCAGCCCAATGGATAACCAAATGGTGCGCAGGGCTTTGTCGATGGTGCTGGATCGTTCAAAATTAGTTAAAGCTTATTTATCCAGCGGTTCTGAGGTTGCCAGCCAGATCATTCCCGCAAACATTACTCCGGGGTACAGCGACTCAATTTCCTGGTATGGTTTCGATCCGATTGATGCAAAAACGGTTTTAGCTAATGCGAATTTTGACTTTTCACAGGTACTCACTCTGGCGTATGTAGATGGAATGGTCGATTACATTCTGAACCCAGTCGATATGGTGAAGGAAATTCAGGCGGAATTCGCTGCAATAGGTGTCAATATAGAATTGAAGCCCATGTCTCAAAGCGATTTTAATACTGCCATGGCAACCGGGTCCGAGATGATGTTTCTGAATAGTTTTTCTGCCCTTTATCCGGACGGGACTGCATTTTATGAATTTCCCTTTATCCGGCAGTCAAGCCAATTCGGAGGGGCATATTCGGATATTTTGCAAAAGCTGAAAATCGTCCAGGCTGACATAAATACTAATAAGCGCCAGATCGAATTTGATCAATTGAACCAGACCTTTAAAGACCAGGTTGCTCTAATTCCGCTGGGAAACACACCTGAATGGAGTTTCTTCAATAAAAACATTAAGAATATTGGAGTCTATGAAGATTACGAGGATCTGGAAACACTCGCCAACAACGGTGATCCCATCACTGTACTCGAAGCGGAACGCCCCCTCAGTTTGTGGCCGGCAGATGAAACAAATATTGATACTTTCAGAATCTCGCGCCTGTTTTATGATACTTTGGTGACCTATGGATCGACGAATCTACAAATACGATCCGATCTGGCGGACAGCTGGGAAAGCAATGCCGATGCCACTCAATGGACTTTCCATTTGCGCTACGGCGTCAAGTTCTCGAATGGAGCTTCACTGGATGCCAATGATGTAGTGACTTCTTTTGCGGCTATCTGGGATGCTTCAGATGCGAACCATAAAGGCCGGACCGGTGATTTTACTATCTTCAAAGAACTTTTTGGGCCTTTGCTTAATCAATAATAAAAAAAAACTGGCGCTCGATCTTGAGCGCCAGTTCGGTTAATTTTGCAGATTCCACCGCCTCGCGGCTGATTCAATTATTTTTCTGATGATATCTTGATATGAGTAACCGGCGGCACGCGCGGCATAAACGAGCGAAGCCTGTTCCGGGTCGGGGTGCATCAGAGGAATGGGGTTTACCTCAAGGATATACGGATGACCCTCCTTGTCCATTCGCATGTCCATACGGCAAACATCTTCCAATTCCAGAATGTGTTTGGCTTTTAAGGCCAGAGCCTGGAATTCTTCCGTTTTATCCTGGGGAAGATGAGCAGGGCAAACGCGATACACCTCGCTCTCCAGATCTTCTTTTTGTTCATTTGAATAGAAGCCTGTGGGCGAAACAATTTCGACAATTGGCAAAACTTCTTCACCTAAAATACCAATCGTAAATTCACGGCCCTCAATGTATTCCTCCACGAGAATATCGGCGTGGCAGTTCTCCCAAACCCACTGCACCTGTTTTTCTAATTCCTGGCGGTTGTGCACAAGCGCATTTTCATTGATGCCGATGGAGGAACCCTCAAAAGCGGGTTTCACAAACAATGGATAATTCAGCTTATGCTCTTTGAGATCGCCAGGTTGATGCAGGACTAAGAAATCTGCGGTAGGCAGCCCGGAGCAGCGAAAAATACGCTTGGCGATATGCTTATTGTGCGAGAGGCACATCCCCAGAACGCCTGCGCATGTGTAAGGAATACGCAGAGTATCCAGAATCGCAGGCATTTGCGCTTCACGGGAGGCGCCATAATGGCCCTCTCCTGTATTGAAACACAGATCAGGATGAAATTGCTTGATCTCTTCTACTGATTCTAAACTGGCTGGAAAGTACTTTGCTTGATGACCGTTGGCTCGCAGGGACTCAAGGATCATATCCACTGTAACTCGGTCGTCCAGATCGTCCCATCGCCCGGGAGGATCGTCAGGGGATACTGGTGCATCTTCTTTCAGATTCGCTAACACAGCTACTTTCATAAGTAATAATAACTCCTGTTTGTTTTAATAAAACAAGTTGATTATAATAACAATTTGGTAAACGACAAGAAGGGAAAAATAAGCAATCTATTATTTTCCGAATTCTGTGGTTAAAAAATAAAAACAGCATCTACAAAGTGATATTTAAGTAGTAATATAGTTTTGTTATCTTTTAAACAGGTTCATCTTTAAAACATCTAATTGTCAAGTCCCCAAATCCTTTTTAGGAGGAAATACATGGTATATGTTTTGGTTGCCGTGGGTATTTTGGCTGGCGCGATACTCGCGATCAGATCAAAAAGATTACTCATTTCAGCAATTTGGCTAGCTGTCACCAGTGCACTGACTGCATTGATGTTTTATTTGCTTGGCGCAGTACAAGTAGCTGTTATCGAACTCAGCGTGGGTGCCGGATTAGTCACTGTGCTCTTTGTCTTCGCCATCAATATTTCTGGTGAAGAAGCATTTGATTTGCAACCTGTGATGCCTAAACCTTTAGCCTGGGGGCTGATCGTGATTGCCGTGGGTTTGACCATTTATTTGACGATCCGCGGTGGCGGCCTTGCGCTGGAGTTACAAGCCTCCGCCGATTCGCCAACTATTTTATGGTCGGATCGTTATCTGGATATTCTCCTCCAAATTGCGCTTATCTTCAGCGGTGTTCTTGGAGTGCTTGGGCTCCTCTCTGAAGGGGAACCAAAAACTCAAAAGGAGGATCAGGCATGACTCAAATTCCAGTCGCTTTCGTAGTTATCTTATCCATTATCAGCCTCGCCGGCGTGGGTTTTTATTGCTTACTGGCAACGAGAAATTTAATCAAAGTCATTATTGGTTTGCAACTCATGATTAAAGGGGTTGCGATGGCTTTTATTCTAGGTGGCAACCTCACCGGCCAATTGAACCTCGGTCAAACAATGGCATTGACCGTTATTGTGGCAGATACAATCGTTGCGGTCGTCGGGCTGGCTTTGGCGGTACAGGTCCGGCACCGTCTCGGTACGCTCGATATCAAAGCTCTCTCCACTTTAAAGAGGTAAGCCATGAGTCTGATAATAATCATTCTGGTAATTGGTTTGCCGTGGGTTGGTGCCGGGGCAGTGCTCCTGGCGGGGGATGCTCACGACAAGTTACAACATATTCTAGCCGTGGCGTTTTCTCTGGCTGCCGGGGTGGCTGCATTATTGATGCTGCCGTATACCTCAAAAGCGGTCGTGATTTCACTCAATGCTGGTACGGTTTATGGGAACTTCACTTTTGTAGCCGATGGATTAAGCGTATTCTTGAGCATCATTGCCACGGTTATTGGATCACTGGCTGTGATCTTTAGTACAAACTACATGAAGGGTGAAGCTCAACTTGGCCGCTATTACGCCTTTGTGCTCTTCTTCATCGGTGCGATGACTGGGTTGGTCCTGACCAGCAATATGCTGCTGATGTTCTTCTTCTGGGAAATCACAGCTTTGTGCTCATATGCGCTTATCGCTTTCCACAATGATGATCCTAAGGCTGTACGCGGTGGAATCAAAGCGCTGCTGATTACTTCTGTCGGCGGAGTCGGACTCCTTTTGGGTGCCCTTCTCTTATTCGTTTACACGGGCAGCCTGGATTACAACCAATTCCTGGCGAATCATTCTTCCATGCCGGCAAGTGTTCTCGGAGTTCTTGCTTTTGGATTCCTGATCGCGGCAGCCGCAAAATCTGCACAATTCCCCTTCCAAACCTGGCTGCCTGATGCCATGGAAGCACCATCACCGATCAGTGCCCTGATCCATGCGGCGACAATGGTCAATGCTGGTGTTTACCTGCTGGCTCGTTTTTACCCGGCTTTCAAAGATGTTCTTTACTGGCGTGAAGCGGTGATGACGGTTGGCGTAATCTCAGCACTGCTGGCAGCCATCATGGCGCTTGTAGCGACCGATTTCAAACGTGTCCTGGCTTACTCAACGGTCAGCCAATTGGGGTATATGGTTTACGCTATTGGTGCCGGCGGCGTATTCGCCAGCCAATTTCACCTGTTTAGCCATTCCATCTTTAAAGCGCTGCTCTTCCTGGGAGCTGGTGCTGTCATTCATTCGGTCGGCACCCGCGATATGACCCAGATGGGAGGCGTGGGCAAGAAACTTCCCTTCGTGAAGTGGGTTTTCATCATTGGTGCGCTGGCGTTATCCGGCATTCCCATTTTGAACGGATTCTGGAGTAAGGAAATGATCCTTGAGGCTGGCCTGGCTGGCGGCTCAAAGGTGTATTACGGTGTGATGGTATTTGTAGCTGGATTAACCGCTCTGTACACTATCCGGATGGTATGGATGGTGTTTTATGGAGAACCGCGCAGTGAATATCACGCTCATCCCGTTGGCCTGGCGATGAAAATCGCTCTGGCTCCGCTGGCATTAGCTGCTGTTGTCTCCTGGCTGGCGGTTGGCCGTTTTTCAATCCTATTAGGCAGCAGCCTACCTTACCATGCAATAGAACCATTTGGACTTCGTGAGATGTTCCATGAGGTCATTGCCTTACCCACTCTGATTCCATTGGCTGTAATTGCTTTGGGTATCTTGTGCTGGGTTTTCCGCTCCAAACTGAGTGGGTTGGCGAAAGCATTCGATTGGATGCGGTGGCTGGCTGAACACAGCTTTGGATTTGAAGGAATTAATAGCGGGATCGTCAAAGCCACAGAAGCTTCGGCTGAGGGGCTGCGCGTTACTCAGACTGGTATGGTTTCGTGGAACTTGTTAGCGGTGCTGGCAACAGTCATCATATTCTTTACACTCTTTGCCATTGGAGCCTGACATGAATAGTGAAATGATTATTATCGGGCTGATTGCATTACCCCTGGTGGCATCACCATTTGTTTACTTGTTAGGCCGGATCGGCGTGCGCGGGCCGCGCCTCTTGGGGTTGAGCCTGGCAAAGATATTGACTTTATTAGTTCTGGCCGCTGAAGGAGTGTTTTTATTCCTTGCCGCCAGAGTTTGGGTGGGCGGCGGTACGGTCAGTACAATTATTGGAAAAGTCGAGGTAGGCCTGGATGGCATGGGAATGATCGTCAGTGCCATTGCTGCCGGCCTGGGCTTCTGCGTAGTTTTATTCTCTTTACCATACATGAAAAATGAAAATGGGGAAGAGAAATACTACGCGCTGCTGCTAATGCTCATTGGCTCGATCATCGGTCTGGGCTGTTCCATGGACCTCTTCAATATGTGGGTCTGGTTTGAGCTGATGGCAATCAGTTCTTATTTTCTGGTGGCATTTTACAACGAACAACCTGCTTCTTTGGAAGCTGGATTCAAATACCTCACTCAATCTGCAGTAGGATCGGCACTGGTTTTATTTGGCATCGCCATCCTCTTCGCTTCTACGGGAGCGATCAGTTTCTGGGGAATCTGGTCTGCAGCCGCAGGCGGCTCATCCCTTATCTATGTCGGAGCCGGCCTGATCATCATCGGGTTTGGAATCAAGGCAGCTCTCGTCCCGCTGCATACCTGGCTGCCTGACGCACATTCCCAAGCTCCGAGCGGGATCAGCGCCATGCTTTCAGGTATCGTTATCGAAGCCGGTCTTCTGGCGATTCTGCGCTCCTTGAGCGTTTTAGGGCAGACGAAGTTTCCATCCGGGACCGTGCTATTGGTTTTTGGATGCGTCAATATTTTGGTAGGCAACTTGCTGGCATTAAGGCAAAAAGAAGTCAAACGCATGCTGGCTTACTCGAGCATCGCGCAGGTTGGTTATATGTTGGTTAGTTTCGGCGTAGCTATCCTCTCCAGCAGTTATGTGGCTGCGGCTGGTGGTTTCTTCCATATGTTCACGCATGCCATGATGAAAGGACTGGCCTTCCTGGCAGCCGGTACATTCCTGTATGTTTTGCATATTGGCCGCGGTGATCATTTGCCGTTGGTTCTGGATGATTTAAATGGTGCCGCCAAGAAATATCCTCTTGTAGCTTTCCTGCTCAGCCTGGCACTCTTAGGCCTGGGTGGTTTACCCCCGTTGGCCGGTTTCATGTCGAAGTGGCAAATTTTGGCCGCGACTGCGACCGCAGGTGGTAAATTGATGATTGGCATTGTTGTCTTCGTTGCCTTAAACAGCGTCCTCTCATTAGGATACTATGTCCCGGTAATCAACCGTTTATACAGGGTAAATGTGTCAGATACTGTATTAGCTGGGCAAAGAGTCCAATGGGTGATGGTCCTTCCAATGATTATTCTGGCTTTAGGTATTGTTGTGATCGGTATTTGGCCGGTGTTCGCCAACTTTATCACCTACAACGCAGCCGCCAGTTTGATGTATCCGTTTGGCTTATAGGAGAGCAGACTCATGAGTATCCTTTTAACTCCTCCGCTGGCTTTTCTCATTTATCTACCCTTGGTTTTCGCCATCTATTTCGTGGGCCGGGGTCTGGCTGGAAAAGGTCACCCCTCAGCTGAGAAATCCAGTCTTTATGGTAGCGGTGAGTCAGCCCCTACAACGCTGGCAGCGCCTGGTTATCGTCCCTTTTTCCTGGTAGCATTCTTTTTTGCAATTTTGCATTTAGGAATGTTGATTTTAGGTACCGGCAGCCTGAACGTATCGATGGTACCGTACCTGATAGGGTTGATCCTCGCCTTGATTGCTCTAATTTTGGGCTAGTTTATTGGTAATAAGGAGAAGCGCTATGGCAGATGCATTTCAAGATGTGATCGAAAAAGTAAAGACCTGGGCTCGAGTCAACTCACCCTGGGCTATCCATTTCAACAGCGGGTCGTGTAACGGCTGCGATATCGAGATTTTGGCGACCCTGACCCCGCGGTATGATGTAGAACGTTTTGGCATCAAACTGCAGGGAAGTCCCCGGCACGCGGATGTGCTGATTTGCACAGGCCCTGTAAGTTTGCAGGCTCGTGACCGCCTCATCCGTACGTACGAACAGATGCCAGAACCAAAATTTGTCATTGCCGTTGGCTCCTGTTCCATCAGCGGCGGCGTTTTCCAGGGTTGCTACAATGTGGTTGGGGATGTCAGTGAAGTGATTCCGGTGAATGTTTATGTTCCGGGATGCCCACCCCGGCCGGAAGCTATCATTTATGGCGTGGTGCAACTTCTGAAAAGCTTACAGGCATAAAGAGAGATAAAATGGCCAAAAAAATAGCAAAAACACCCGAAGAATTGCTGCAAATTGGTAAAGAAGCACTCCAGACCTGGATTCTTTCTGAAAACACTCCGGAAACCAACCGTCTGGATGTGGTTATTGACGCGAAAGAAATCAAGAACTGTGTACGTGCGCTCATCGAGCTCAAATGGGGCTACCTGTCGGCGATCACCGCGCTGGATAGACCTGAATACGTCATAGTGGAGGGGTCGACTCAAAAAACAGTTGTACCCGATAAGGGCATAGTGGAATTGTTGTATCACTTTTGCAACCACGCTGCAATTATCACGCTGCGGGTTTCACTGCCCTATGCAAATACAAGCATCGACAGTATCTGCGAGGTCATACCATCCGCAACCCTCTATGAACGTGAAGCCTCCGAATTACTCGGTGTGGAATTTATTGGTACTCCCAGCACGGAACGATTGCTGCTGCCAGATGACTGGCCGGTCAACGTATACCCGCTGAGAAAATCTTTTACTGGTTTGGATAATAAAAACAAGAATGAGGAGAAGTGACTCGTATGGAAACCAAGCATGAACCGGAAAAATTTATCGTTTCCATTGGCCCACAGCATCCCGCACTGAAAGAGCCTGGCCATTTTGAATTTACCGTAGATGGTGAAGTTGTCACCAATGCTACTGCCCGCCTGGGTTTTGTCCACCGCGGCATGGAAAAAGGCACCGAAGCCCGCAATTATGTGCAGGATTTATATCTCATGGAGCGCGTTTGCGGAATTTGTTCTCATGTACATGCGATGGCATTTGCTCTGGGTGCGGAAAAGTTAGCCGGAGTTCAAGCTCCTCCCCGGGCTCAGGCTATCCGCGAGCTGGTCGCCGAACTGGAACGTATTCACAGTCATTTGCTTTGGCTGGGTGTTGCCGCTCACGAAGGTGGTTTCGATACCCTCTTTATGTTCTCCTGGCGCGACCGCGAAACCGTGATGGATCTCTTGGAACTAATCAGCGGCAACCGGGTCAATTACTCGGCCAACGTGTTGGGTGGAGTAAAAATTGACATTAATGATACTCAAAGAGATGCCCTGCATAAGGGAATGGATTTTCTTGAGGAACGTACCCATCACTATATGAAGGTCGTTACTGAAGACGAGACATTCCTGGGCCGTACCCGGAATATCGGCTTGATGACCAAAGCCCAGGCGCAGCTTCTTGGTGCAGTTGGCCCAACCGCAAGAGCCTCTGGCGTAAAGTTCGACGTTCGCGTCGATTCTCCGTATGCTGGATATGCGGATTTCCCAGTGAAGTTAATTACCGAACCCGCCGGAGACCTGGAAGCACGTTTTGTGGTGCGGATTAACGAACTTTATGAAAGCTACCGGTTGGTGCGGGAAATTATCGATCATTTACCTGAAGGAGAATTGTCTGTGCGGATGCCCCGACGGATTCCTGAAGGTGAGACGATCAGCCGGGTAGAAGCTCCCCGCGGCGAACTCTTATATTTTATGCGCAGCAATGGCACTGATTCACCCGATCGAGTGAAGGTTCGCACTCCGAGCCTGTGCAACTGGGCATCAGTATTAACTTTAGCAGTCGGGCACAAGCTGGCGGATATGCCGATGATTCTGGCAGGTATTGACCCTTGCTTCTCCTGCAATGACCGCATGGTGACTGTCAACCGCGGCAGCAATGCAGAAAACTGGAGCTGGGAAGACTTACGGAAATACGGGATAGCTTATTACAAATGAATATCTCAATCAACCCCATCGTCGCTTTACTTATTTTCCCGGGCGGGCTGTGTTTATTAGCATACGGCCTTGTTTATGAATTCGTCGATCGTAAATTGATCGCTCGGTTTCAGAACCGGGTCGGACCGCGTTGGTTTCAACCATTGGCTGATTTCATTAAGCTGCTGGCAAAAGAAGAGATCATCCCGGCCAGTGTCAATGCGGCACTTTTCATTGTGCTCCCAATCCTGGCACTCGCGGCAGCGTTAACTGCGGCTTTATACGTCCCGATGTTTGGGCTGCAGCCGGCCTACAGTTTCTCCGGCGACCTCGTGGTCTCCCTCTATTTGTTGAGCCTGATGACGCTGTGTATTGGTCTGGCAGGCGCAAATACAGGTGACCGGTTCTCGCTGGTTGGGGCGACCCGTGCTTTGACACAGCTTTTTTCTTATGAAGCACCGTTTTTACTGGCGATGCTGGGTCCAGCCATTGCTCTGGGCACCTGGAATATTGGCACGATCAATTCTGCGGCGGCGCATAGTTGGTGGTTCATGATCACGCAGCCATTTGGTTTCCTGGTGGCGCTGATCGGCTTGATGGGCAAACTTGAGCTGCCTCCATTTGATGCCCCTGAGGCTGAAACCGAAATTGTGGCCGGCGCTCTGACCGAGTACAGTGGCCGCGGGTTGGGTATTTTTCACATCGGACGCGATATTGAACTGGTCATTGGCTTGACCATGATTTCATCGTTTTACATGGGCGGCTTGAGCTCACCTTTGGATTTCCTGTGGAAAACCCTGGTCCTTCTGCTGGTGACGGCACTGCTTCAATCACTGTTTGCTCGTTTGCGTATCGATCAGACGGTAGGTATGTGGTGGCGCGTCGGCACGATCCTTGTTCTGGTACAATTGCTTGTGATTATTGGAGGCCAGTATCTGGCTCCATTGATCAAGCCATTGATCGGAGGTTAACGGTATGACGATTGGCTCAATGTTTGGTGATGTGGTTAAATCTCTGTTTAAGAAACCGATAACGGAAAAGTACCCTTTTGCGCCTTCCCCTGCGCCGGAACATTTCCGTGGAAAATTGATCTATAATCCGGAAAAATGCACGGGCTGTCAATTATGTATGAAAGACTGCCCGGCAAACGCCATTGAAATTCTGACGATCGACAAAGTGAATAAGAAATTCATCATGCGCTATGACGTGGACCGCTGCGCATTTTGCTCTCAGTGCGTCTTAAATTGCCGGTTTAACTGCCTTGAAATGTCGGATGATCAATGGGAATTGGCTTCCACGAAGAAGGAACCGTTCGAGGTTTACTACGGGAAAGAAGAAGATGTTAAAACCTTCCTGGAGCGAGCAGCTCGACCAGAAACTAGTGTTGGCTGCGGCGAAGAAACTCCAAAATAAACTATCACCTACACCTTTACGAGTAGCACTCGTGGGTGTGGGAAATGAGCTTAACGGTGATGATGCTGCCGGGAATCAGGTTGCTGCCCAGTTGATGGGGAAATCTGATCTCCCGGAGCATTTTTTACCGGTTAATGCTGGTGTTATCCCGGAAAACGCCAGCGGGCCGTTACGCCGTTTTCAACCAGATCTGGTGATCTTTGTTGATGCGGCTGATTTTGGCGGCCAGCCTGGAGATATCCGCTGGTTGGAGGCAGAAGCCATTGGGGGCATGAGCGCATCCAGCCATACTTTACCCCTGCCCGTTTTAGGTCATTATCTCGAATCCGAATTGGGTTGCCAGGTGGACTATCTGGGCATCCAACCCGGTCAGCTTGAATTTGATCAGGAACCATCACAAGAAGTACGCAAAGCGATAACTGAGGTAGCCGATGTAATGAACAAACGGATAGGGAAAGAATAGCTTGGCAGAAGCCGATTAGCTGAAGTCTAAAAAACTGAAGAACAGGTCATTTTGTTCTTCAGTTTTTGCTGATATTAACTTCTTAATAAAATACTATTCAGATGTGCCTAGCTTAATGCCAGCCAGAGATTCCAGTACCCCAACAATCGCTGAATTATCCAAATCCCCGGAACCAGCTTGCAGCATGGCTGTGTAAAGCTGCATATCCACAGCCGCTGAGGGCAGCGGAATGCCATACTCGCGGGCAGTTTCCATAATGATATTTAAATCTTTAGCCTGCATCGAGGCTTTGAAGCCGGGCTGGCGGTTGCCGGCAAACAGGCGGTCGGGTTTCACATCCAATGTCCAACATTGAGCAGCGCCGCCTTTGATGGCTTGCACCACCTTTTGCGGGTCAGCTCCTGCTTTTTGGGAAAAGACCAAAAGTTCTGCCATCGCGACCATCTGGGCTGCGACCATGATTTGATTGGCAGCTTTGGCAATTTGTCCGGCTCCAGAATCGCCTACATGAGTGATCGTCTTGCCTATCACGTTAAAAACAGGGCGGACAATTTCAAGCGCTTTTGCAGGGCCTCCGACCATTATGGCCAGGGTAGCATTGCGAGCACCGACATCCCCGCCGCTGACCGGAGCGTCCAAAGCCATGATGCCTTTCTCTGCCAATCTCTCAGCGATCAGCCGTGCTGTGGCAGGGCGGATGGTCGAATTATCCACAAAGACAAGGTCGGGATGAGCTCCTTGTATAATTCCATGCGAACCGAGCGCCACCTTTTCTACATCCGGGCTATCTGGCAAATTGGTGAAGATAATGTCTACCTGGCTGGCGACCGCGGCGGGAGAGTCCGCCCGAGAAGCGCCTTCTGCGACCAGAGCCTTTACAGCGCCTTGACTGCGGTTATGTACGACCAGTGGAAAACCGGCTTTCAGAATATTGTGCGCGATAGAACTTCCCATCAAGCCTAAACTGATATAACCAACTCTAAGCATTTATTCCTCCAATAATTTAATCGATACAGAGCGAAGAATATTACAACAATCAGCGAGATTTTACGTATACTGATTATAACGAATTGAAGGATAAAGAAATGGATAATAACTCAGTAACACCGGATTTCAATACTCAACCAGAACCTCATCGTCATTATCGACGCGGCAGCGCCTGGTTCCCGCTCATTCTCATTCTAGTAGGCGCGATTTTTCTGATACAGAACTTGCACCTGGCGACCTTTACTTTCAATTGGTGGGCTTTATTCATTTTCATTCCGGCAATCGGTTCATTATCGTCTGCCTGGGATGCTTTGCGTAAAGATGGCAGTTTTTCTGCGAAGGTAGGCGGCAGTCTGGGCAGCGCTGTGGTCATTGGCACTGTAGGGACGATCTTACTTTTCGGCATGGACTGGGGTCGTTATTGGCCCTTGATGGTCATCGCGGTCGGTCTTTCGGCTTTTCTCACTGGCCTGGGTCGAGTGGACGTTTTGGGGCGGAATAACCTGGCTGCCTTCACGCGCATGAGTGTATGGGTGGGGTTGTCAGCAATGGTTTTGGGTTTTGGATTTTTGATCCAATATCTGCCGATATCGTCGCTAAAGATCTATCTTGATCCTGTGGCACGCTGGTGGGCAATTCCGATCTTGATCGCCGGGTTTGGCGCGATCTTAGGCGCTTTCTCTCTATTCTGGAAAAATGATCGCCGTATGAATTGGGCTGCCTGGTCGATGCTCTTAATCTCCGTGTTCATCATTGGTATCGGGCTGCTGGCTTTCTTCGCTTTAGATTTGAACTTGCTGTTCCCCATCGTCTTAATTGCCTGTGGACTGGTTATTTTGGTGGGACTCTTCACCAGAAAATAGGATGCTGTAACCAAAGGTCAGGTGGAATTCCTCCTGACCTTCGGTTTTCCTCTGGATGAATGGGTCCATTTGGATTAAACTGATTCCAATGAGTGCTCAATTGGAAATATCCGCGAATCAAGGCAATTCGAATAAGAACCAGGCAAAAATCCTGGTACTTATCCCTGCGTTTAACGAACACGATCACATTGCCAGGGTCGTCAACCAGGCTCTTGCCTATTTACCGGTATTGGTAGTGGATGATGGTTCTGCGGATGAAACTTCACGGTTGGCTCAGGAAAATGGCGCGGTCGTTATACGCCAGGAACCCAATCAGGGTAAAGGAGCAGCCATGACGATGGGGTTCGCTTATGCCCTCGAAAATCAATATCAAGCCGTAATTACTCTGGACGGGGATGGGCAGCACAATCCGGCAGAAATACCGGAATTCATCGCCAGGTTCGAACAAGAACACAGCGATCTCATCATTGGCGAACGCGATTTCCGCAAGATGCCTTTCATCCGCATGTGTTCGAACACTCTGGGTACGTGGATGTTCTCCTGGGCCATGCAGCAGCATATTCCTGATAATCAGTCGGGATACCGGCTGATCTCGGCAAAGCTCATGCATGCGATGCTCACCAGTCATAACCATGGATTTGAATTTGAAGTAGAAATGATTTTGCGCTGTGTGCTCGAAAAGCAAAGTTTATCCTGGGTGCACATCCAAACTATTTACGCCGGGGAAAAAAGCCATATGCAGCCGATTAGGCATGTGTGGCGCTTTTTCTTGCTGACGTTCAATACGCGCCGGGTGATTAGAAATTACCAAAAAGAACATTAGGTTTTACCAGCAATCAGGTGGCCGGATCAAACTCCGGCTGCTTTTCGTTTAATCATACAAGGGTTATACAACAATTTGAAATGGGGGCTGTTTTTAGTTATGATTAATTTTAAGAAAGTGAGGCGGAGATGAATAAGAACTTATTTCGGCAAATAGCAGTGATCATTGCGGTAGTCGTCACGATTACGATTAATGCTCTGGCAGACATTTTACCTATCAATGGATTGGGAACCGGGCAAATCTCGGACAGCTTCAAGGTTTTCTTTGTGCCGGCCGGCTATGTATTCTCGATTTGGGGAATCATTTATCTGGGATTGATTACCTATGCCATCTATCAAGCTTTGCGTTCTCAACGCGACAATCCGCGTTTGCGGTCGATTACCGGCTGGTTTCTGTTAAGCTCTGTGGCCAATTGTGCCTGGATATTCTTATGGCACTATGAGCTTTTCGTCTGGACCTTGCTGGCGATGTTCATTTTGTTGATCTCGTTGGTGATGATCTACATCCGTCTCGGCATTGGTCAAGGATCAGTTTCAAACGCGGAAAAATGGCTGGTACGTATTCCCTTCTCGATCTATTTGGGCTGGATCACAGTGGCAATCATTGCCAACGTAACCAGCGTACTGGATTATGTGCATTGGGGTGGCTGGGGGATTGCTCCGCAGGCATGGACGGCAATCATGCTGGGCGTAGCCGTTGTGTTGATGGGAGTGATGACATTCACCCGCAGGGATATCCCTTATTTACTGGTGCTGATCTGGGCTTTCGTTGGAATTGCAATTAAATTCCCTGCGGAACCCCTGGTTTCCGTGTCAGCCTGGATTGCCAGCGGGATAGCTGGAGTCTTCGTGCTCTCGATCTTGTTGATGAAAAAATCTCCGACCAAGTAATTATGTAGAGATCGATTATCACTCAAGCAGCCACTTTGCCCCCGGTAAAGTGGTTGCTTTTTTTTCTGGAAGTGCTATATTAATGCAAACCAGTAATCAGACAAATTAAAATGAATGATCCGATTCTCTGTTTTGAGGTCAATGTAGAAGGTGCTGTCGAATGTGTTTGGGAGGCCTGGACGACTGTAGACGGGGTGACCAGTTTCTTTGCCCCGGCGTGCAGATTGGAGCTTTATCCAGGCGGCGCTTATGAAATGTACTTTAATCCCGAAGCTCCTGAAGGACTGCGCGGCGGAGAAGGCTGCACAATCCTAGCGATCGAAGAAATGCAATTGCTTTCCTTCACCTGGAACGCCCCACCTGAATTTCCAACGATTCGCAGCCAGCGTACTCACGTGAGCGTCCGTTTTACCCCATTATCACCAAATCAGACGCAGGTGATTTTCACGCAGGACGGTTGGGGAACCAGTGAAGAGTGGCAACAGGTTTACCGATATTTTCAAGAGGCCTGGGCGAAAATTGTTCTACCGCGCCTGAAGGAACGTTTTATACACGGTCCCATTCGCTGGTCGTGAAATTTATTCAGGAGACAAGGATGAAAAATTCCCGGCAAGCCATCGATGCTTTTCTCGCCAATAAAACCATTGCCGTAGTAGGCGTTTCGCACAACGGCGATAAGTTTGGAAATTACCTTTATCGGGCAGTCCGTCAAGCGGGGTATAAAGTCTACGCGGTGAACCCCAATCTGGACATGGCCGAAGGCGACCGCTGCTATGCCGGGTTGGGAGCCTTACCCGAAAAGCCGGACGGTGTGGTGCTGGTGGTGCCGCCGCAGGCCACTTTGCAGGTATTGGACGACATGGGGAAACTTGGCATTCACAGCGTCTGGATTCAACAGGGAGCCGATTCCACTGAAGGGGAGAAAAAAGCCGCGGAGTTAGGTATCAACCTGGTCAGCGGGGAGTGTTTGATGCTGTTCCTTGAGCCGGTGCAATCGGTGCATCGATGGCACCGCGCGGTCAGAAAATTGATTGGGAGAATTCCAAAGTAGTTAAATAAAATACCGGGCTTCAAATTCGAAACCCGGTATTTTTTTTATTGGTCCATCGCAGATAGTTGCTGCTCCAACTTGAGCGCTGTTTCTTTGAATTGAGCCAGACGGCCGCGCTCTTTCTCAACCACTTGAGGCGGCGCTTTGCTGCCGAAGTCGCTGGAAAGCAGTGTTTCCAACCGGCCGATCTGAGCCCGGGTATCCGTAAGCTCTTTGATGAGACGGGCTTTCTCTTGCTGAGGGTCGACTAAATCTGCCAGAGGCAGGTAAACTTCGATACCCGCAACCACCAGCGATACTGTGTTCTCTGGCTGTTGGCTGGGATAGGCCACAATTTTCAGAGCAGCAGGTTCTACATTCGCAAGCGAACATAGAACGCTTGATTGCTTCTTGAGGAGGTCGGTTTTATCACTGGCAGCGATTAAGGCGCTGATCTTTTTGGAGGGCTGCACACCTTTCTCTGAGCGCAAATTGCGGATGGCACGGACTACTTCCTGAATCAAACCGAAGTCCTGTAAGGTCTGATCTTCCCAACCTTCTGGTGCGCCTGCTTCCGGCCAATGGGCGATGATCAACGCTTTTTCCCAGGTCAAATGGGAATCAAAGGGAGTGAACCCGGCTTTCAGAGCGGCTGATTTGAGCGCTTGCCAGAGTTCCTCGGTGACAAACGGAGTGAAGGGGTGCAGCATACGCAGAGAGGCATCCAGCACGCGCACCAGAGTAGAAGCAGTGTAATAGGCGCGGTCGCCGCCCTCGGCAAGCTGCGTCTTGGCGATTTCCAGATACCAATCAGCAAACTCACTCCAGAAGAATTCATAAATCTGGCGGCCGGCTTCTCCATATTGGTAATTGCTGAAAAGCCGCTCAGTTTCGCGGACGAGGCCATTGATCCGTGCCCAAATCCAGGAGTCCGCAAGTGTCCAAACCGGACTTGCCTCGGGTTTTTCAGGAATCTGCGCCAGGGAACCAATCACGAACCGTCCGGCATTCCAAATTTTATTGGCAAAGTTGCGGTTGCCTTCCACTTTTTTGAGGCTGAGGTTGCTGTCCTTGCCGGGAGTAGAACCCACCAGAAGGGTGAAGCGTAATGCATCCGTGCCCATGTCTTCCATGACAATCAGCGGGTCGATCACGTTGCCCTTGGTCTTGCTCATCTTCTGGCCTTTTTCGTCCAGGATCAGTCCGTGCAGATACACAGTGTGGAAAGGCGGTTTACCGGTAAATTCGATGCCGAACATCATCATGCGGGCGACCCAGAAGAAGAGAATATCCGCGCCGGTTTCGAGAACCGAGGTGGGATAGAAATAAGCCAGGTCAGCGGTTTTTTCCGGCCATCCGAGTGTGGAGAACGGCCACAGCCCTGAGGAGAACCAGGTATCCAGCACGTCTTCATCCTGGTGAATCTTGTGACTGTGACAGTGTGCGCATTCAGTAGGATCTTCACGGGAGACGGTCATTTCACCGCAATCATCGCAATACCATACTGGGATACGGTGACCCCACCATAACTGCCGGCTGATGCACCAGTCGCGGATGTTTTCCATCCAGTTGTAATACACCTTGGTAAAGCGTTCGGGTACAATGCGTGTTTCGCCGGAGCGCACTGCTTCGAGGGCTTTGTCCGCCAGCGGTTGAATCTTGACGAACCACTGAGTTGAAATCATCGGTTCCACGATCTCACCGCCGCGCTGTGAACGCGGCACATTGAGCACGTAAGGCTGCTCTTTAATGACCAGGTCTTGAGCGCGCATATCTTCCCAGAGTTTTTTGCGGCAGTCGAAGCGGTCCAAACCGGCATATGGTCCGCCGTTTTCATTGATCGCAGCGTTCTTATCCAGAATATTGATGAATTCCAGGTGATGACTTTGACCGATGGCGTAGTCGTTAGGGTCGTGCGCAGGGGTGATTTTCACTGCCCCGGTGCCGAACTCACGATCTACGTATTCATCAGCAATGACAGGTATGCGCCTTCCCAGAATTGGGACGATCACGTCTTTGCCATGAAATTTCTGATAGCGTTCGTCTTCCGGGTGAACTGCCACCGCTGTATCCCCAAGGATGGTTTCAGGGCGGGTCGTTGCTACCGGGATGAATTCGCCCGAACCGTCAGCGAGCATATATTTGAAGTAATAGAGAAAACCGGGTTCCTCTGAATATTCCACTTCGAGGTCGGAGACAGCGGTGCGCAGTGCCGGCGACCAGTTGATCATGCGAGGGCCGCGGTAAATGAGCCCTTTCTCGTAGAGGGTAATGAAAGCTTCGCGTACTGCTTTGGAGAGCCCTTCATCGAGGGTGAAGCGCTGGCGCGACCAATCACAGGAAGCTCCCAGACGGCGAATTTGATGGGTGATGCGGCCGCCGTACTTCTCTTTCCATTCCCAGGTGCGGCGCAAGAACTCTTCACGGCCGATTTCGTCGCGTTTGATGCCCTGTTTGGCCAATTCTTTTTCTACCAGCATTTGGGTGGCAATGCCCGCATGATCACTGCCGGGAACCCAAAGGGTAGGAATACCTTTCATGCGGTTGTAACGGATCATCAGGTCTTCCATCGAGACAAACATGGCATGACCTAGGTGCAATTCACCGGTAACATTGGGGGGAGGGATGGAAATGACAAACGGTTTCCTTGTCGGATCAAAATCAGGCGAGGCGGGGTCGTTTGTGGGTTTAAAATATCCTTTTTCTTCCCACATCTGGTAGAGGCGCTGCTCCACTGAATGAAAATCGTAGGTCTTTGAAAGCATTTCTTCGGTCATGATGTTTTCTCCAATCGATCACTCGTAAATATTAAACAAAAAACCTTTCATCCTGTTGAGGACGAAAGGAATTCTTCCGCGGTACCACCTCGATTTGCCGCACTGAGGCGGCACTCTTCGCCGAACGATCATTCGGTTTCGCTGTAACGGGCTTCCCGTGCCGGTCTAATTTCCAGTCTGGATTTCTTCGGCAAGAACGGTCAAATGACTTCGGTTGGAGAATTCAGAAGAGGCTTGCAGCCGATGACCTCTTTCTCTGGCTGTTTCCAGCCAACCTACTCCTTTTGACCTATCTCGTATAAAATTGATGATGTTATTATACAGATGACGCAGTATTTCGTCAATCAAGAGAGCGATGACTAATTCTCAGAAGAGTGTTACTAAATGATTAATGAAGATCTTCTCAGGTGGGCACAGCAAATTCAGGCACTGGCGCAGAGTGGCATGGCCTATACGACCAATCCGTTCGACCAGCAGCGCTATCAGGAGCTGCGCCACATCGCTGCTGAGATGATGGCAAAGATTACCGGCGCCGAGCTTGCAGAGGTGGCCAGCGTTTTTGATGCCCAGTCGGGGTACGCCACTCCCAAATTGGATGTGCGCGGTGTGGTGTTCAAAGACAAACAAATATTACTCGTGAGGGAACTGATGGACGGCGGGAGGTGGACTTTACCCGGCGGCTGGATCGATATTAATGAACCCCTCAGCCGGGCGACCGAACGTGAAGTCCGCGAAGAAGCCGGCATGATCGTCAAAGCTAGAAAATTAGCGGCAGTGTTTGACCGTAATTTGCACGGGCACACCCCTTATCCTTTCCATACCTATAAGTTATTCGTGATGTGCGATTTGATTGCTGAAGCTACCCCCGACCCCCTGGAAACCTCCGAACCTACTTTTTTTGATTCGAATAAACTGCCCGAATTAAGCCTGGCACGTACTACGGCGGAAGAGATTAAAAGAATGGTGGCTCATTTACAGAACCCGGACCTTCCGACTGAATTCGATTGATCGAGTTCTTAAAGGATAATTTGAAAAAGATAATCTACACAAGTTTGGTGATTATTGGTTTACTCACCCTGGCAGGTTGTAATCAACCGGTGAATCTACAACCTTCGGCTACACCCTCAGCGGTGCAATCGACAGAGATTGTCGCGCCGACCCCAAGCGGTGTTCCAGCGGATGTCAACGGTGATGCAGATCAATTAAAAGGGGTGCAGATATTCTTCATGCACCCGTGGACAGGGGATACCGCGACTCTAGTGGATGCTCTTGTCAGCCAGTTCAACAAGACGAACACCTGGGGAATCCAGGTGAATACTGTGGCTCCGGGATCGGCAGGGTCGCTGGTAGATGCACTTCTGCAGGACATGCAAACCTCTATTCCCCCGGATGTGGCCGCGGCACCGATCGATGAACTGCTGTCTTTGAATCGCAACAGCCAAACGGTGGTCGATTTAACTCCCTTTGTCAATTCGGCAAAATGGGGAATGGACGCGAACACTCTGCAAAATTTCTCGCCCACATTTTGGAATCAGGATGCTGTCAATGGCTATCGGTTCGGAATCCCGGCGCAAAGAACTGCCAAAGTGATGTTCTATAACAGCACCTGGGCAAAGGAACTTGGTTTTACATCCCCACCGACCACATTGGCAGATTTTACTACCCAGGCTTGTACCGCCCATGTTTCAATGAAGTTGGACAAGGACACAACGAATGACGGTCTGGGCGGCTGGTTGATCGATACCGATGCCATGACTGTTGCCAGTTGGTCACTTGCCCTGGGGACTTCTCTCGAAAGCAGCGGAAAGATCCAGTTTAATACCCCTGCGATGCAGAAGACATTCACCTATCTCAATAATTTGCTCGACCAGAATTGCGCCTGGAAAGGGAATGATCCCTCGCCGTATGACTATTTTGCTAAACGTAAAACACTGATGTACAGTGCGGATTTAGAGGACCTGGCCCGTCAGCAATCAGCCCAGCAACTGGCAGGCAGCAATGATGATTGGACGGTGATTCCGTTTCCGACCAGCGGCAGCCCCTTCATTCTCACACAGGGCGCTTCTTACGCAATCTTGGCTGCATCCTCCGAAAAACAACTGGCAGCCTGGTTGTTCATCCGCTGGATGAGCAGCGCAGATCACATCGGATCCCTCGTCAAAGCATCCACGACATTGCCGCTGAGTGAAAGTGACATCAATTATTCCATTGAACTCGAAGATTCCATTCCACAGTGGAAGGAAGCCGTTGATCTGCTTCCGGACGCCCAAATTCCTCCGGTAAACGCATACTGGGGAGAAGCGAAGATGATTCTCGAGGATGCTTCATGGCAGTTCTTTACCTTGGATTTGAAAGGTGACCAAATCCCGGTTCTGACGCAGCAAATGGACCAGACTCTATCTGACCTGATCGGAAAGACTCATTGAGCGGCTCGGTGACGATCTATACTGACGGTGGCTGTGATCCTAATCCTGGGCCAGGAGCCTGGGCAGCTTTGATTATAAAAGACGGAACGAAAAAAGAAATCAGCGGCAGCGATTTGCATACGACCAACAACCGCATGGAATTGACGGCAGCTATTCAGGCGCTGCGAAGTTTGAAGATACCTGAAAGGGTGGGCCTGTACACAGATTCACAGTATTTACAGCGCGGAATCGAGGATTGGATGCCGAAGTGGCTGGCGAAGAACTGGCGCGGCAGCAGCGGCCCAGTGGCGAATCAGGACTTGTGGAAAGAGCTGTTGGCTGCGATTCAGCCGCATCAAGTGACCTGGCAGTGGGTACGCGGTCATGCCGGGAATGTCTATAATACGCGGGTAGATTGGCTGGTCAGGCGGGCAAGAAAAGCAATGTGAGAGTAGTTTGAGGGATTGCTTACTGGACAAACTGGCAAAGGTCGGCAAAAATTGTCTCGCAACAAATGAACCCTGTTAAATAAAAAAGAGGCGACGATGGGATTTGCCCGCCCCCTCAATGGGGAAACACATGATCATTCTTTTACATTAGAAAGAGGCGACGATGGGATTGCTTACCGATGGAACTGGCACAGGTCGGCAAAAATCGCCTCGCAATGACAATAAATCAAGTTAAATAAAAAGAGGCGACGATGGGATTTGAACCCATGATCAGGGTTTTGCAGACCCTTGCCTTAGCCACTTGGCCACGTCGCCAACAACGAATGCATTTTATCAAAGACCTTGAAGCAGGTCAAGGACAAAATAAAAACCCCTTTATCAGGGGTTTTTTAGAGCGGGCGATGGGATTCGAACCCACGACCTTCTCCTTGGCAAGGAGACATTCTACCAACTGAACCACGCCCGCACTCTTGCCTCACTAGCAAACCCGATTCTACTAGATATTCAAGCACTCGTCAACCCTTTTCAAAACAAAAAGCTTATAGATTATTTTGAATGGCCAGGACTTTATCGGCGTAATAATAGCCAACGTCATAGGGACCATAGGCTTTGAGAGCATCGCGTTCACTGCCGTATTTCTGAATCAGGTTTGCCAGCATGCGCACGCCGTAATCGACGTTGAAGGCAGGGTTGAGAAGCTGCCGGGTGCTGGGGCGGGAGGAGAAACAAGGGCCGTTACCACACATAAAACTGGCAGCGATCCCATCAGAGGGCATTACCTGCAGCAGCCCAACTGCTCCGGAAGCGGAAATCACAGTCGCCTGACCACCACTCTCCTGCAGCATTACGGCTGCAATTAACTCAGCGGGAACTCCATAGGTTCGGGAGGCCGTTTCGATCAGGCTGCACCAGTCAGAGATGGTCGCAGGAAGCGCTAATGAACAGGTCGTTGAGGTCTCGCTGGAGGCCGCTGGTTGGGACGCAGCGGCTGCTGGAGTGGCAGCGATGGCTATTTGTGTGTTGGTCAATAAATGAGCCACCAGTGCAAGGACAATGCTACCAATAAGGATAGCGGGGAAGAGGAATTTTTGCGGGGTAACCATAGAACACTCCTTCTATTTGATACCCCAATAATAGCACGTACGTTCTAAAATTACAAGTAAAAAGAGAGAGGCTTGTAAGCCTCTCTCTTTGATCTCTTAGCGTTCCATACTGACAACCTGGTGTTCCCAGCGATGCCAGCCATTGAAGCGTTCGTCCATAATCTTCTTGCCTTCGCCGGGGTTGGGCAACCCAATCAGTTCGAGGTCGGCATCAACCATGATGCGGACAAGCTCATGGAATTTAACTTTGGGTTTCCAGCCTAATTCGCGGTTTGTCTTGGACGGATCTGCCAGTAAATAATCTACCTCGGTGGGGCGGAAATAACGCGGGTCGATTTCGACATATTGATGCCAGTCCAGACCGGCATAACCGAAAGCCTCATCCAGAAATTCACGAACGGTATGTGACTCGCCGGTGCCGACTACGAAATCATCAGCCGACTCGCGCTGCAGCATCATCCACATAGCCTCGACGTACTCAGGGGCATAACCCCAATCGCGTTTGGAGTCGAGGTTCCCCAGGAACAGGTGCTTTTGCGTTCCGGCCTTGATAGCGGCTACCGCCCGGGTGATTTTGCGCGTGACAAAAGTCTCGCCGCGCCGGGGTGATTCGTGGTTAAAGAGGATGCCGTTGCAGGCAAACATCTTGTAGCCTTCGCGGTAATTGCGGGTGACCCAGTAGGAATAAACCTTGGCGGCAGCGTAAGGGCTGCGTGGTTCAAAAGGGGTCAATTCGTTTTGGGGTGGGTTGGCGTCTCCGAACATTTCACTGGTAGAAGCCTGGTAAAACCGCTCCGCGAAACCGGAACGACGGATCGCTTCGAGAATGCGGATCGTCCCTAGCGCATCCACTTCACCGGTATACTCAGGCATGTCGAAGCTCACCCGTACATGGCTTTGAGCCGCTAGGTTGTATATTTCGTCCGGGCGTTCATTGTAGATGACATTGACGAGACTTTCGATAACAGAAACGTCGCCGTAATGCAAGTAGAGTTTAACGTCTTCGCCATTGCGATGTGGATCGTGATAGATGTGATCGATTCTGCGCGTATTAAAAGTGCTGGCACGGCGGATGATGCCGTGGACTTCGTAACCTTTTGCAAGCAGCATCTCCGCTAAGTAAGAACCATCTTGGCCAGTGATGCCAGTGATCAGAGCTTTTTTCATCAGCCCCTCCATTCTGAATGATGATTATAGAAACTTTAATGAGGTAAGTATAACCATTGAAATCTGGGTTGTCAATTAACCACACTCTTCCAGTCAGAAACCAAATGGATAAAAAAAATTGGAAGAATGATATATGGAGAAAACGTAGATAAGTTTCTTCACACTTGATTTATTCTTGACGCCTCTTTTTGCCTGTGTTAAAGTTATTCAGCCTTTATTAATACGACCATACTATTCGAATCGTTTCTTATACTAATTAATATTTGAAGAAGATTTATGAGTACATTTGTTGTGATTCCGACTTATAACGAACGTGAAAATCTGCCAGTTTTGCTGGAGAAATTGCTTGCGCTGCCAATTGATGATTTACAGCTGTTATTTGTGGATGATAATAGTCCCGACGGCAGCGGTGAACTGGTCGATTCATTTGCAGCGCAATTTCCGCAGAAAGTATATGTGATGCACCGGGCGGGTAAACAGGGGTTGGGCAGCGCGTACCTGCAGGGGTTCAAACGTGCACTGGACTTGAGTGCTGACCGCATCGTGCAGATGGACGCGGATTTTTCTCATCCACCGGAGAAACTTGTAGAATTTTTACAGGCGATTCAAAACGTAGACCTTGTCATTGGGTCCCGCTATGTCGCCGGCGGCAGTCTGGATGAGAGCTGGCCGGTTTGGCGCAAAGTGCTCTCCGGATTTGGTAATTTCTATGCGCGCACCCTTTTGCATGGACAGGTGCGGGATATGACGGCAGGTTTCCGTATGTGGCGGCGTGAAGCGCTCGAACGCATGCCGCTTGACCGCGTTCGCTCCAATGGATATATGTTTCAGGTGGAAATGGCTTATATTGCGCAGTTGATGGGGTTACGCGTAAAAGAAATCCCGATTTACTTCGCTGAACGAAAGTTCGGTAAATCAAAAATTGATTTCTCGATCCAGATGGAAGCAGCCATCAGCGTGTGGAAGTTACCTGGGCGATATCGGGACCTGCGTAAAAAATCATAGCGCAATATCTCAGTGGCCTCTCTAAAAACGGGGCCATTTTTATTTCTGCAAAAGTCTTTCTTCGCAATAGGCAAAATACAGCAGGAAATAATCACCCTTTGAAAAACTAGTATATACGTGTTTACTGTATATACAATGAAGATCGGAGTAAAAAATGAGCAACATTGTTGAAATCTCAAAATGGGGTAACAGTCTCGCACTGAGAATTCCTCAAAAAATTGCGAGGGAACTTGGAATCAAAGAGAAGAGCAAGGTCAATCTTTCTGTGACTAGTGGAAAAATGATTGTAGCAAGAAGCTACAGTTTGACAGAACTTTGCAGCCAAATTACCGACGAGAATAAACCCGTCCTCGAGGATATGGGTGTTCCTGTGGGCAGAGAAGTGGTTGGGTACGATGAGAAAGAAGCTAAAAAACTGAATAGGAAAAAAATAAATGATCGACAGGGGTGACATCATCTGGGTGATATTGAAAGATGCGGAAGGTCATGGAATGCAGGGGATCCATCCTGCATTGGTTATTTCACCTAAAATTTACAATGAAGCTTCGGGGAAAACCATTATTTGTTGGATTACATCAAAAGTTCATGGTTATCCGTTCGAAGTGGTTATTCCTGAGGATCTCAAAGTGCATGGGGTGATCCTTGCCGATAATATCAATACGATCGATTGGCTGACGAGAAAAGCTAAAGTGATCGAACGATTGCCGGATGAAATGCTTGCTGAAGTGATGGAAAAGGTTGGGTTGCTGATTTCATAGTTTCGCATGAAATCTGTTCTGTAAGTGCAACGATTCCTGTGACATTTTGTTGACGCTGACTGAAGAAACGATAACGAAAACCTTTGGAGATGCCGCAAATATTTACAAACCTTGCTAACTGACCAGAGAGGTTGGAATATACGTAATAATTTGTGCCACGGGATGCTTTCTTTGGATATTTTTGGATATACTATAGCAGATCGCCTTTTTCATGTTTTACTTCTACTAGCGCTTGTGGAGAAGAAGCAAAATAAGTTCCGCCAACATGGTTGAGGGGGCGAGAGGCAAAATATGTATGTAAACACCGCACAACTCGGTATTACAAGTGAAGGCGACAAAAAAAATCCGGAGTTTTACTCCGGATTTTTAATCTGATGATCTATCGGTTATTTCTTCTTGAAATTGATTTCTTTCTTTTCGGCGTCGAGATCGACGATTACCGTGTCGCCTTCTGCATACTCTCCTGAGAGCAGACTGATCGATAACGGGCTCTCGACATATTTTTGCAAGGCGCGCTTGAGTGGACGGGCTCCAAGCGCCTGGTCGTAGCCTTCAGCAGCCAGCCACTCGCGAGCTGACTGGGTCAGCTCGACTTTTAAGCCGTGTTCCTCGAGACGTGAGCGAATCTCTTTCATCTGCAAATCAACAATTTTTTCCATCTGTTCTTTGCTCAAGGCTGAGAACATGATGATCTCATCGATACGGTTGATAAATTCGGGTCTGAAAGTGCTCTTCAGAGCTTTTTCAATTTTCTCGTGAGCCTGGCGGTCTTCATCCGTGTCGTCTTTTTGCAAGAACCCGAGAGTTCCGCTGTGACGTACGTATTCGGTGCCCAGGTTACTGGTCATGATCAGCACGGTGTTGCGGAAATCGACCGTGCGGCCCTGTCCATCAGTCAGCCGGCCGTCGTCGAGGATTTGCAGCAAGGCGTTCCAAACATCGGGATGGGCTTTTTCAATTTCATCAAATAACACCACCCGATAGGGGCGGCGACGGACTGCTTCAGTCAATTGGCCGCCTTCTTCATAGCCAACGTAGCCAGGAGGAGCACCAAACAAGCGCGAAACCGTGTGCTGCTCATGATATTCGCTCATATCAATGCGTACGAGAGCGTCTTCATCGTCGAACATGAATTCTGCCAGAGCTTTGGCCAGTTCAGTCTTGCCAACCCCGGAAGGTCCAATGAAGATAAATGAACCGATCGGACGGCGCGGATCCTTCATGCCCGATCGGGCACGGCGGATAGCGTCAGCAACAGCGTGGATGGCTTCTTCCTGACCAATGATGTGCTCGTGTAAGCGCTCTTCCATATTCAAGAGGCGTTGAGATTCTGTTTCCATCATTTGACTTGAGGGAATGCCTGTCCATTGAGCGAGGACATCCGCGATATCATTCACATCTACCACTTCGTCCAGTTTATGTTCGGCTTCCCATTGATCGCGTTTTTGAGTAAATTCTTCTTCCACGCGCAGACGTTCGGCTTTTTTTCGTGCCGCCCGTTCATAATCGCGTTCGACGCCAGCCTGTTCCTCTTCTGCTGCCATCTTGTCCAGTTCTGATTTCATCTGCTTCAATTCGGGGGGCAGTGAATAGAGAGCCACGCGTAGTTTGGCTGCAGCTTCATCCATTAAATCAATGGCTTTGTCCGGCAGGTGACGGTCCGTCACATAACGTGCGCTGAGATGAACGGCAGCGATTAAAGCATCATCTGAAAAATGTACCTTGTGATGGGCTTCGTAGCGGTCGCGCAATCCCATGAGCATCTGAATAGTATCATCCTGCGAAGGTTCTTCGACCAGGACCGGCGCAAAACGCCTTTCCAGAGCCGCATCCTTTTCGATGTACTTATGATATTCATCCAGGGTCGTGGCGCCTATACATTGCAATTCGCCGCGGGATAGGGCTGGCTTCAACATATTTGAAGCATCCATCGCACCCTGGGCGGCTCCTGCACCGACGACAGTATGCAGCTCGTCGATGAAGAGAATGATCTCGCCATTGGAATGTTGGACTTCTTCAATGGTAGCCTTTAGGCGCTCTTCAAATTCACCTCGGAATCGCGAACCGGCGACCATTGCGCCCAGATCAAGCGAGACCACCTTTTTCCCCATCAGAATTTCAGGGACATCATTGGCGGCAATTTTCTCGGCCAGACCTTCAACGATGGCAGTCTTGCCTACCCCGGCTTCACCGATCAATACAGGATTGTTCTTGGTGCGCCGCGAGAGAATCTGCATTACTCGCAGAATCTCTTTATCGCGTCCGATCACGGGATCCAGTTTGCCTTCGCGGGCTTGCTGGGTGAGATCGCGTGAATATTTTTCGAGGGTGCGATAGCGTGTTTCAGCCTGAGGATCGGTAACGCGCTGCCCGCCGCGAAGCTGCATAATTGCATCCAGAACGCGGTCGCGGGTAATACCTGTCGTTTCCAATAACCTGGCGGCGGGTGTATTCTTCTCATTCAAAATAGCGAGAAAAATGTGTTCGGTAGAGATGTATTCATCTTTGAGTTTACTGGCTTCTTCATTAGCTAAATCGATAATGCGTTTTACTCTAGGAGTAATAAAAATCTGTCCGGCTCCGCCTCCGCCAAAAATATTGGCTTTGGGGCTGGTTTTGAGGATGTAATCGAGACGCTCGGCTAAAATCTTGGGGTCTACTTTGAGAATCTCAAGTATTTGAGGAACAACGCCATCGGGCTGTTCGATCAATGCCAGCAGCATATGTTCTGTGTCGATCTGGTTATGCCCATAACGCTGAATAATTTCAGCTGCCCTTTGAGCAGCTTCTTGTGCTCGTTCAGTAAATCGATCAAATCTCATCATAAATTGTTCCGTCCTTGAAACAGAACTCGTAGTTATTTAGAGGTGATTATAGCATTGCCAGGGTAAAAGGAATCGCAGAGTTGTATTAACACCTCGTTAGAATTGTCTGTAAACGACATTTCCTTCTGCCATCGTAAATTTCACTTGCAAGTTCTGATCCACTAGAATCAAATCGGCATCCCAATCGCGGCGGAGTTGGCCTTTATGATCTTCCATGTGAATTGCACGCGCCGGATTAATTGAAGCGCAATTGATCATTTCACCCAGGGGACGCCCGGTCGCTTTAATGATATTGGCAAGAGCGCGGTCCAGCGTCAGGGTAGAGCCAGCCAGTGTGCCATCGTCCAGGCGAGCAGCCCCATCCTTAAGGGTCACCCTGGCGCCTTCAAAAGCATATTCGCCATCAGGCATGCCGGCTGCACTGATCGAATCTGAAATGAGGATGATGCTTTCAGAGCTTTTTATGTTGACCAATAGCTTCATCACGATGGGGTTGACGTGAATATTATCAGCGATCAACTCGCATTTGATTTGGGGAAGGTCGAAAACAGCGCCGACAGTCCCGGGTTCGCGGTGATTGAGGGGGCGCATGGCGTTAAAGCAGTGAGTCACCTGAGTGACACCCATTGCCACGGCCTGCTTCATTTCAGCATACGTGGCGTTGGTATGCCCGGCTGCAACAGTGATACCCCGGTGAGCACATTCACGGATGACCCACTCGTTCTCGGGTATTTCCGGCGCGACAGCGATCAGACGCACCAAGTCTGTATTGAGGTATTCCAACGCTTCGGTTCGGTCGGCAGTGCGGATCAGCTCTTTGGCCTGAGCGCCGCAGTAGGCTACATTCAGCCAGGGACCTTCCAGATGAACTCCCAGAATCTTGGCTCCATTTTCATTCCCCATCACTGAACGCGTCACTTCGATGGCATCCGTGATGTCTGCGTGAGGGGCTGTCCAGGTGGATGCAAGGAAACCGGTCACCCCGTGGCTGGCGTAAAATTGTGACATTTCTTGCAGCCCGGGAGGGGTAATTCCGATCATCTCAAAGCCTTTGGCGCCGTGCGTATGTAAGTCGATCATGCCCGGTAAAATAGTCAGTCCCTGGCCATCCAGGTTAATATCCACAGGGAAGTCTTTAGGCTGCCCCTGCCCCAGGGATTTAATCTTTCGGCCTTCGACGAGAATCCAACCAGTGATTCGGTGGTCGCGAGCATCGATAAATTGAATATTGGTGAGAAGAATTGTGCTTTTTGTCATCTTTGAATTGTATCCTTATTGCAAGAAGCCTGTCAAACTCAGGCTCCAATTCAATGCAAAGCTGGTTTGGCCTAAAAGTTTATGCTGAAGCTCCTGAGTAGTGCTGCAACCCCAGGCGCCAAACCAGACGGGCTGCGGCAAACAGCAGGATGGCCAATCCAACTGCTTCGACTAAAGTGGTTCCTCCCAGTCGCCCGGTCAGTGCCTCAACTGGCACCGTGGTGGCAAATGCCACCGGGATAATGAAGGTCAGCGCAAAACGCAGCCAGCCCGGGTAGAGACTGATGGGCCAGCGCCCAGCCTGGTACATGCTCTGAAAGATCTCAAGCAGGTTTTCTACCCGAACGAACCAGAAGGACAGACTGGCCAGAATCAGCCAGAAACTGTAAATGATCACCCCTCCAGACAGCAACATGCCGATGAACTTGAATGCCTGGACCATGCCAATTGTGTTTCCCAAGCGGATGAGAGCTGCAATCAACACGCCACCTCCCATCAGCAGGTCAAGCAGGCTCCAGATTGCCACCCGCTGGATGCTGACCAGCAATTGGGAATCCACCGGTTTGGTCAAGGCGAAATCCAGGGTTCCATCGCGGACTGAGTCGATTAGGGCAGACATGCCGGGCTGGATCATCAAATTAATGAACCCGCCAACCAGAAAGTAGACACCTACCAGCGCCAGCATCTCATTTGGGCTCCAGGTGCCCAACTTGTTCGTGTAAGAAAAAATGACTGCCAGACCGCCCAGGGATGTAGCCAATTCGAGTAGAGATTGGAGCAGTTGAATGAAGAAATTGGCTCTATATGCAGTTTCATTGAGTACGTTGATCCGAAAGTAGACCGCGAGCAGGCGTAGAAAGTTCATGCTCCCACCGCCGAATAGACGCGCACTCCGGCCCGCCAGACCACGCGAACCAGCACCAGGCTTATTCCCAACCAGATGGCCTGAGTTCCCAGCCCAATCAGGGCTTGAATTGGCGTCAGCTTACCCAGCACCAACTCTATCGGGAACCCCAACATCCACTGAAAGGGTAGGATGTTGGCAACAATTTGCAGCCAGTGCGGGAAAAGCGACAGCGGAGCAATTTGCCCGGATAGGAATAACAGCAAAATGAAATACACCTGATTGATGGCGCCGACCCGGGTCGTCCAAAAGGCGGTCAGAGCCAGGGTCCATTCCACCAGAAAACGCACCAGAAAGGCCAGAACCAAGGCGGGCAAAAAAGCCAACACCGCCCAGAGTGTTATCGATGCGGTTGGTTTGAAGATGAACGACAGTCCGATTGCGATCACAATCAGAACGGGCAAGCTGATCAGTTTGGATGACAGGTTATCTGCAATATCTGAATGAATTGGGTGCACCGGTTTAACCAGAGCAAAGGAGAGCATACCCTGGCGGACGCGGTATTCATATTCATACATGATCCAGGTGTAAGTGGCGTTGTTGACCAACATCAGGGTCAGGTAATAAGCTGCAAAACTCTGGGCGGTGTATCCACCTACGTCTCCGGTGCTGCTGCCATTCGAGACCGTCGACCAAACGATGAGGTAAACAAGAGGCTCTAATACCTCATCGATCATCCAGATGATCAACGAAGCGCGGTATTGCAGCGTGCTGGCAAAGGAAGTCTTGAATTGCTGAATATAAAGCTGTGGCAATTCGCGAAGTTCCTGTGTCAGTTTCATGCAGCCCCCTGGGTAAAGACCTGATCGATGACTTCCTCGATGGGTGGATCTTCGACCAGCAAATCGATCACCGGCAAATTGGCCAGCAGACGTTCCGTCACCTGGGCAGTTTTGGCTTTTGGAACGCGCAAGGTATAACGCCCATCTTCGCAGGAAAGCACATCCCCGTAAGCGTGGAGGTTGGCCTGGCAATCTTCCAATTGAACCACGATGGTTTTGTAATAAGTGAATCGCTGTACCAGATCAGCGAGGTTGCCATCGAAGAGCAGCCTGCCATGATGGATGACAATGATGCGTTTACACAAGGCTTCGACATCTGACATGTAATGACTGGTGAGTAGAACGGTGGCGCCATAGCGGTGATTGTATTCGGCGATAAAAGTACGGATGCGGCGCTGCATGGTCACATCCAGACCGATGGTGGGTTCATCCAAAAAGATCACCTTGGGAAGGTGCAGCAGGGCTGCGGCAATCTCACACTTCATGCGTTCCCCGAGTGAAAGATTGCGCACCGGTTTCTTAAGAAGCGGGCCAAGTTCGAGCAGATTGGTTAACTCATTCAAGGTACGATGATAATCCGCCAGGGATAAACGATAAATGACCCGGTTCAGCTCGAACGAATCAGCAGCGGGAATATCCCAGACCAGTTGATTGCGTTGGCCCATTACCAGGGTGATCTGGCGCAAGAAAGCCGGCTCGCGTTTCCAGGGGACGAATCCCAGCACGTGTTCCTGACCGTTACTGGGATATAAGAGTCCTGAAAGCATTTTCAACGTGGTGGTTTTGCCTGCGCCGTTGGGTCCAAGAAACCCCACAATTTCGCCCGGTTCCAGACGAAAGGTCAGCCCATCCACGGCTTTGATATTTTGTATTTTGCGGTGAAATAGCGATTGCAGGGAGGCTTTCATGCCAGATTCCCGCTCGGGGACCTGGTAGGTTTTACTTAGTTCGTTCAGTTCAATGACAGGTTCAGCCATATAAGAATCAGGGTAGAAGATATTCTCCTGCGGTTTGAATTTATTATATACGATCGTCATCGTTCGGGCGGGGGATAAAATACCAGAAGACTGTTATTGCAAAAAGCTCGATTTTTTCGACAGGTATAGAATTGTCAAATATATTGGACAGAGTTAAGGAAGAATTGTCTGGGAGAAAGGGAACCCAAGGGACGCATCGGAATATTGTTAGTGCGCTGGTTGTACCTCTTCAACTGATTGGCAAAGTCTGCAAAAGAATAAAACTTAGCCGAGTTATATAACCTTTTTTGATTTTCGTAATGGCTCCTTTCTACCTTGCCATTATGCCTGGGAATGTAAAACCATTTTGGAGGGTACACCGACCGGTCAATTATGGGGATATGTCTGGCCGGCTTTACTTATGGGCGTTCTGTTGATCCCGCCTGGTTTGTGGATCTTCAAACAAGCGGAGTTGTACGCAAAACGCAGCGGGAAATTACACCCAACGGGGAGGTAGAAAAGAAAGGCATTCCGGATCACTCCGGGATGCCTTTCTTTTGATATACTAGTAAAAATCTATTTAGGAGGGTTTTTGTGGCGGAAAAAATCGAAGCAGTGATTTTTGATATGGGAGGGGTGATTTTACGCTCTGAAAATTATGCTTCGCGAAATCGTCTGGCAAATACCTATGGAATTTCCGAGTGTAAACTGGAAGATCTGGTTTTCGAGTCAGAAACAGCCATGAGAGCTACAGTAGGGGCGATCTCGCAGGAGGAGCACTGGCAAGCGGTGTTTAATACCCTGTCTGTTCCACCGGACAAACAGGCAGCTTTTCAAGAAGATTATTGGGCGGGAGATCGTCTGGATCAGACTTTGCTGGATTTTCTCGAATCGCTGCGCTTAGAATACAAAACTGGCCTATTAAGTAATGCCTGGACGGGTTCGCGTGAGATGCTTTTTGGAAAATATGCATGTAAAAATGTGTTCGATATCTCGATTTTCTCTTACGAAGTTGGGTTAGCCAAACCTGGACGCGAAATCTTCGAGTTGATCTTGACACGTTTAGGCGTCCGAGCCAGTGCAGCATTATTCATAGATGATAATCACCAAAATATCGCGGCAGCTAGGCAGCTTGGGTTTCATGCTCTACTGTTCGAAAATCAGGATCAAGCCTTGCGGGACATGCGAGCGTTGGTGTAGATGATCATTACCCACAAAATAATTCCAAAGGCAAATCCTTTCATCATTGGTGTTGTGTCAGACTCCCATATTCCAGATAGGGTAAAGGGGCTGCATCCTTTTCTTTTATCCGAATTGAAATCTCACAAAGTTCACCTCATCCTGCATGCCGGGGATATTTCTATAAAAAGGATATTAGAAGAATTAGCTGCGGTCGCTCCGGTTTGGGCAGTTGCCGGCAATCGGGATTGGCTGCAGAGTCGGGAACTGCCGCAGACGCTCGCGCTTGAAATATTCGGCTTACGAGTGATTCTCACTCACGGGCATATGGGGATGCGCACTTACTGGCTGGACAAATGGGAAAATACCCTCCATGGTTACAAGTTTGAACGGTATCTCAAACGCTTTGAAGCCGCTTTTACTGAAGCTCGCGTGATTGTTTTTGGGCACAGCCATCATATAGAAAACCGCTGGATTGATAAAAAGCTCTATTTCAATCCGGGCTCAGTGAGCCAGGGGGATGCCTCAATTCCCCAGCCTTATTTTGGATTACTCAAATTCTACGAAGATGGTAGAATAGACGCTAGCTTACAACCACTGACTGGCGCAGTGATTCGAAATAAAAAGTGGGAAATCACCAGATAAAAAACTAATTTAGTAGATGTGAAAGCTCTCATATTTCTTGACCAGTACAAATAGTCTTGATATAATTGAGGTTTGCATATCCTGGCAACGTCATTGCCAGGGGCTTATCTATTTTATTGCCAGGTTTGAAATCCTTAGGAGAAACCTATGGCTTCTGCTCTTCCAACTAAATCATACGCTCGAATCCCTGTATTTTTTAACATGCCCAACCTGATTGAAGTTCAACTGGACTCGTTCAGTCGGTTAAAATCAGAGGGGCTGGCTGATCTGTTCCATGAGATCTCGCCAATCGAATCCTACAACAAGGGAATGAAGCTTTATTTCCCGGGACGTAGCCCTGAATCTCAACAGTGGGGGTTGAAATACTGGTTTGAAGAACCAAAGCACAGCATGGAAGAATGCGTCGAACGCGATCTGACCTATTCCAGCCCGCTGTATGTCTCTGTTCTATTGGCCGGCCCGGATATTCCGCAGCCGGTGAAATCTGATATCTTCCTGGGCGATTTCCCGGAGATGACAGATAAAGGAACCTTCATTATTAATGGCACGGAACGCGTTGTGGTTTCACAGCTGATTCGTTCGCCTGGTGTTTATTTTGAAGCACCTGTCGATCGTGCAACCGGCAGGCGTTTGGCGATGGCTAAATTGATCCCAGACCGCGGCGCCTGGATGGAATTTGAGACCCGTAACAAAGATTTCATCATTCTCAAATTCAACCGCAAACGCACTGTACCCATTACGATTTTCTTACGAGCCCTGGCCGCAGTAGACGATCTTCTCCCTGGCGACAGCCCGTTGAAAACCGGCTCCGATGAAGAGTTGATCGCTCTCTTCCATGACATCGATAATAATCCCGACCGCCAGTTCATTGCCAAAACGATTGGCCAGGAACCGGTATGGGATTTATCCAAGCACCAGACGATCGCTGAAGCGGCTTTGATCGAATTCTTCCGCCGTATGCGGCCGGGCGATCCTGCCAACCTGGAAAATGCCAAACAGTTCCTCGAAGAGCAAATCTTCGATAATCGCCACTATGATCTCGAACGAGTGGGCCGTTATAAGCTGAATCAAAAACTGGATCTGATGGATCGTATTCCGGTTTCTCACCGCAGCATCACCAAGTGGGATATTGTTTATCTTGTGCGCCGCATGATCATGATCAATAACGAGCAGGAAGATAAAGATGATATTGACCATCTGGGTAACCGCCGTGTCAAAACCGTTGGAGAATTAATCCAGAACAAGTTACGCATTGGCATGCGTCGTATGGAACGCGTCATCAAAGAGCGTATGTCTATTCGCGACCAGGATCAAGTTTCACCGGTTAGCCTCATTAATATTCGACCGGTCGTGGCGGCTTTGCGTGAGTTCTTCGGCTCCAGCCAACTCTCACAATTCATGGATCAGACCAACCCGCTCGCTGAACTGCGCCACAAACGCACACTCTCCGCTCTGGGTCCTGGCGGTCTGCGCCGTGAGCGCGCCGGATTCGATGTCCGAGATGTTCACAATTCACATTATGGCCGTATCTGCCCAATTGAAACCCCAGAAGGGCCAAACATTGGTTTGATCGGACGTCTGGCCAGCTATGCGCGCGTGAACGAGTACGGATTTATCGAGACACCCTATCGTCGTGTCTTAAAGACTTTGACAAGTGAAGACAGCCGCTTGCTTAACCGCAAGTTACGCGAAACTTTAACCGTTGAGAAAACCGGTGAGGTGATTGCCAAAGAAGGTGATCGCATCACCGAGCAGATGCTGCCGGCAATTAAAAAACTTAAGAAAGCAACCATTTTTGTAACTCCGTTTGTGTCTGAAGAAGTGGAATACCTTTCCGCGGACGCAGAGGATAAGTGGGTCATTGCTCAGGCGAATACACCACTAAGTGTCAATTACGAATTCGAAGCCATCCAGATTTCGTGCCGTTTCCACGGTGATTTCATCACTTCCGCAGAAGACGGTGTCAACTTTATGGATGTGGCTCCGCATCAAGTAGTAGGTATCAGCGCAGCCTTGATTCCGTTCCTAGAGCATGATGATGCGAACCGCGCCTTGATGGGTTCGAACATGCAGGCACAGGCTGTTCCATTGATCAATCCCGATATCCCGCTGATTTCTACCGGCATGGAACGTTATGCTGCTCTGGATTCTGGCCAGGTATTGGTCGCTGAAGAAGATGGCGAAGTCGTTTCGGTCAACGGGCGGCAGATTTTTGTTAAGAATTCTGAAGGCAAGATTCGCGATTACACCTTAAGAAAATATCAACGTTCCAACCAGAGCACCTGTATCGATCAACGGCCTGCTGTCAACAAAGGCCAACGGATTCATAAGGGTGACATTCTGGCGGATTCATCATCTACCGTGAATGGCAATCTGGCATTGGGTCAGAACGTGGTGATTGCATTTGTTTCCTGGGAAGGCGGAAATTTCGAGGATGCTATTTTGATCTCCGAACGTCTGGTTCAGGATGATAAATTTACTTCTGTGCATATTGAAAAATATGAAGTAGAAGCCCGCGATACCAAGCTCGGACCTGAAGAGATCACCCGGGATATCCCGAATGTGGGTGAAGATGCCATCAAAGACCTCGATGAACAAGGTATCGTCCGCATCGGTGCTGAAGTAGGGCCGAATGATATTCTGGTAGGCAAGATTACGCCGAAAGGCGAAAAAGAGTTAACCCCTGAAGAGCGCCTTTTGCGCGCCATCTTTGGTGAAAAATCCAGGGATGTGAAAGACACTTCACTGCGTATGCCTCACGGCGAGCGCGGTAAAGTGGTTGAAGTGAAGGTCTTTACCCGCGAAGATAATGTAGATCTCTCTGCTGGTGTGGATATGATGGTACGTGTTTCCGTAGCGCAGCATCGTAAACTCACCGCAGGCGACAAGATGGCCGGACGTCATGGAAATAAAGGTGTCGTCTCCCGTGTTGTGCCTGTAGAGAATATGCCCTTCCTCGAAGACGGTACACCGGTCGATATTATCCTTAACCCGTTAGGTGTGCCTGGACGTATGAACATCGGGCAGGTACTCGAAGCGCATTTGGGCTGGGCTGCAAAAGAACTCGGTTTTGAAGGTATCACTCCAGTTTTCGACGGTGCTAACGAGTACGAAATTGAAGCTGAATTGGCTCGCGCCTGGATGATGGATTATGCCTGGAAAGAATCCGGTGAAAAAGCCTGGGAGTGGATGAACAGCCAGGAATTTGACCCGGAGACGATCAAGGACGATGAAGAAGTGCGCTTGCTTTATCTTGAGCAGGCTTTGGGCGATAAATATGATGTTTCCAGAATGGCAACAGATAAGATTTATGCCCGCCGTGCGAATCTCGAACACTGGCTGAGAGGCCGCGACTATGATCCAGACACAATTCTGAGCTTTGACAACGTCAAAGCCGGGAGTGCTCTGTTCACAGAAAACGACACTCGCGCGATTGAGGTTTGCTTGCGCATCTGGTTGGATTCCGAAGGCGTGGATGTCAAGCACATCAAAGATAAAGATATCGTTCACGAAAGTGAAAAGTTTACTGCGGCTTCTGGTCGGCCCATGCCTACCCTTGGCAAACAGATTTTGCGCGATGGTAACGGCGGTGAACCCTTTGACCAGGCTGTCACGATTGGCGTGATGACAATGCTCAAGCTGCATCACCTTGTGGAAGATAAAGTTCATGCTCGTTCAACCGGACCATACAGTCTGGTTACCCAGCAGCCGCTGGGAGGCAAGGCTCAATTTGGTGGACAACGCTTTGGAGAGATGGAAGTTTGGGCTCTCGAAGCTTATGGCGCAGCTTATACATTGCAAGAAATGCTGACTGTCAAATCTGATGATGTTCAAGGGCGTGTCAGTACCTATGAAGCCATCGTCAAAGGCCAACCTATCGAAGATCCAAGTTTGCCCGCATCCTTCCGCGTTTTAGTCAAGGAATTGCAGAGCCTGGGTCTGGCAGTCGAAGCGGTGATGGATAACAAGGAAGTGATCCGCTTTGGAAAAGATGAGGAGCGCGCCCGTCCGCCCAAGCTGGAAACAGGGTTGTTAGGCCTGGGTGAAGAACTGGAAGGCCTGCTCTAAAAAAAGGACACAGCAGTTCATTGCAGAAACAAGCGCAGTGAGGGGACTGAATGAGTTCTTGACTAGGTCTGACCCCTCATGATATAATCATGCGCCGTTGTGAAATTTTGTGGTGATTGGAAATACCTGGAGTAAATCCGGCGTGGCCATCATTGCAGTCGATGGCCTCGCCCTATTAAGCGAGAGAAAAAAGTAACGCAAGGTATTATTTTTACGGAGGCTAAGAGACGTGCCAACAATTAATCAGTTGATCCGAAAAGGACGCCAGACCAAAAAGGTCAAAAGCAAAGCCCCGGCTTTGCAGTATACGCTGAACTCAATGAAGCAGCGTCGTACACGCCAGGATAAGGGTGCTCCTCAGAAGCGTGGTGTTTGCACAGTTGTGCGTACCATGACTCCTAAGAAGCCTAACTCGGCGTTGCGCAAGATCGCCCGTGTTCGTCTTTCCAATGGTCTGGAAGTGACCGCTTACATTCCAGGCGAAGGTCATCAACTTCAGGAACACTCTGTGGTTCTTGTCCGTGGTGGTCGTGTCAAGGACTTACCTGGTGTGCGTTATCACATTGTGCGCGGCACATTGGATACCACCGGTGTCGCTAAACGGTCGCAAGGCCGTTCGAAGTACGGCTCGAAAAAGCCGAAAGCTTCATAATTATTTTATTTGGCCGGAGAAGTTGAATGCGACGGACTAAACCAGAACCAAGAGTAACGAATGCAGATGTGCGCTATAACAGCGTATCGGTGTCTTTCTTTATCAACCGGATTATGAAACGTGGCAAGAAAAGCGTTGCCACTACGATTGTTTATGACGCGTTAGATATCATTAAAGATAAAACAAGCAAAAATCCGATCGAAGTGATGGATACTGCTTTGAAAAATGTAGGACCGATCATGGAAGTGCGCCCACGTCGTGTGGGTGGTGCTACCTATCAGGTGCCTATGGAAGTTCCCACCAGCCGCCGAATGACATTGGCCATGCGCTGGATCATTGATGCTTCTGCTGCACGCACTGGAAATTCCTATGCCGAAAAACTTTCAGCAGAGCTGATTGACGCTGCCAATAACCAAGGTGCTGCAGTTCGTAAGCGCGAAGAGACTCACAAGATGGCTGAAGCCAACCGTGCATTCTCCCATTTTAGAGTGTAAATAAAAGAACAGAGAGATTAGGTTTTTAATGTCACGTAGTTTTCCACTAGAGAAGTGCCGTAATATTGGAATTATTGCTCATATTGATGCGGGTAAAACCACAACGACTGAGCGGATTCTTTTCTATTCCGGCCGTACGTATCGTATAGGGTCGGTAGATGACGGCACCACAGTTACAGATTGGATGGTCCAGGAGCGCGAACGTGGTATTACTATCGTTTCTGCGGCTGTAACGGCTGAGTGGAAGGGTTATCAGATCAACGTAATCGACACCCCAGGGCATATTGATTTTACTGCCGAGGTTCAGCGTTCATTACGTGTTTTGGATGGCGGCGTAGTTGTTTTTGATGCCGTTCAGGGTGTCGAACCGCAAAGCGAGACAGTCTGGCGGCAAGCCGATCGATATTCCGTACCGCGGATCTGTTTTGTAAACAAAATGGATCGAACCGGAGCCTCCTACGACTATACGATCAGCACGATAAAATCCCGGCTGGGAGCCAATCCCATCTCCATGCAACTGCCAATTGGAAGCGAATCTTCCTTTAAAGGCATGATCGACTTGATGAAAATGGAAGCGATCTATTTTGAAGATGAGTTAGGCAAAGAGCCGAAAATCGCACCCATTCCCGATGATTTGAAAACCCAGGCAGAAGAGATGCGCCAGCAAATGATCGAAAAGATTGCTGAGCTCGACGATGACCTGACTGTTAAATACCTTGAAGGCGAAGCCATTTCCAATGATGAGATGAAAACAGCCCTGCGTACGGCTATTTTACATAACCGTGCTACTGCTGTCTTCTGCGGCTCATCCCTGAAGAATAAAGGTGTCCAACTCGTTTTGGATGCTGTAATTGATTACCTGCCTTCTCCTCTGGATGTTCCTGCCGTAAAGGCAACGTTCGTCAAGAATGATGAAGCCGTTGAGTATCCTCCCTATGATGATGCACCATTAACTGCGCTTGTTTTTAAGATTGTCAGCGATCCTTACGTAGGCCGGTTGGCTTATTTCCGGGTTTATTCTGGTAAAGTGACCACAGGCGGAATGGTATATAACCCCTCAAAGGGTCGTAAAGAGCGCATCGGACGTTTATTGCGCATGTACGCGGATAGACGTGAGGATATCGATGAGGTAAATGCCGGAGATATCGGTGCAGTCTTGGGATTGAAAGATAGTTTCACGGGGGATACCCTCTGTGATTCCGATAATCCGGTCATTTTGGAACGGATTACCTTCCCTGAACCAGTCATTTCGATTGCCATTGAGCCGAAATCCACTGCGGATCAGGATAAAATGGCTAATGCTTTACAAAGACTGTCGGAAGAAGATCCGACTTTCCGCGTGCATTCCGATGACACAACAGGACAGACCATTATCTCAGGGATGGGCGAGCTTCACCTGGATGTTTTGGTTGACCGCATGAAACGCGAATTCCACGTTCAGGCGAATATCGGCGCTCCACGTGTTTCCTATCGTGAGACGATTAATCGCCCGGTAAAATCCTATTCGTATAAGTATGTGAAGCAATCTGGCGGACACGGCCAATACGGACATGTCGTTTTCGACGTTGAGCCATTGGAACGCGGCGCTGGAATTGTTTTTGAAAATAAAATTGTGGGTGGGTCCATTCCAAAAGAATACATCCCTGCAGTTGAAAAAGGCGTCAAAGAAGCAGTTGAGTCTGGTTCAATGGGATATCCTGTCACCGACTTGAAAGTTCGACTGGTGGATGGTTCCTTCCATGAAGTCGATTCAAGCGAAATGGCATTCAAAATGGCCTCAATCATGGGCTTCCGCGAAGCCATGCAAAAGGGCGGCAGCGTCTTGCTCGAACCGATCATGAAAGTAGAAGTGATCATTCCTGAAGAATATCTTGGTGAAGTAATGGGTCAAATTACCTCCCGCCGTGGCGAAATTTTAGGCACGGATATTCATCCTGGTAATGCTCAAGCAGTACGCGGCATGGTCCCGGCTGCTGAGATGTTTGGTTACGCAACGGAATTGAGATCAGGTACGCAGGGTCGTGGCGTTTTCACAATGGAATTCGATCACTATGCCCCGGTTTCTGAGACTGTCAAAGAAAAAATTCTAAATAAATAACCACTTTTTGTAAGAGAACTTCTTAAGGAGCTAGTGGAATTATGGCCAAGCAGAAATATGAACGGACAAAGCCGCATGTAAATGTGGGAACGATGGGTCATATTGACCATGGGAAGACGACATTGACGGCAGCGATCACGAAGTACTGCGGGTTTTTCGGTAAAGCAGTATACCGGCCGTATGATTCGATCGATAACGCGCCCGAAGAGAAAGCCCGTGGGATTACGATCAATATTGCACATGTAGAATACGAGACCGAGAAACGGCATTATGCGCATGTAGATATGCCAGGTCACCGTGACTACATCAAAAACATGATCACCGGAGCAGCGCAGGTAGACGGCGCGATCCTGGTGGTAGCGGCACCAGATGGTGCCATGCCCCAGACCATCGAGCATGTGTTGTTGGCGCGGCAGGTGGAAGTACCCAGCATCGTGGTGTTCTTGAACAAAATCGACCAGATGGACGATCCCGAGTTATTGGAACTGGTTGAGATGGAACTACGCGAAATGCTGACCAAACAGGGATTCCCCGGCGATACCACACCGATTGTGCGTGGCAGCGCGTTGAAAGCATTGGAAAGCACCTCGACCGATCCGAACGCACCCGAATACGCATGCATTAAAGAGCTGCTGCGGGTAGTGGATGAATACATTCCGACCCCGGTACGTGCATTGGATAAACCCTTTATGATGCCGATCGAAGACGTATTCTCCATCAAAGGGCGCGGCACAGTGGTTACAGGACGTGTCGACCGCGGCCGTGTCAAGATTGGTGAACCAGTAGAAATCGTCGGTTTGCAAGAGAAGAGCCAGAACAGTGTGGTAACCGGCGTAGAGATGTTTCACAAGATGATGGACGAAGGACAGGCTGGAGACAACCTGGGCTTGTTATTGCGCGGAATTGAGCGGACGGATGTAGAGCGTGGGATGGTAGTAGCCAAACCAGGCAGCATCACACCGCACACCAAATTCATGGCGCAGGTGTACATCTTGAAGAAAGAAGAAGGCGGGCGACACAAGCCGTTCTTTAGTGGCTACCGGCCGCAGTTCTACATCCGCACCATGGACGTCACTGGATCAGTGAAGCTGCCCGAGGGTGTCGAGATGGTCATGCCAGGCGATGATGTCTCAATGGAATGCGATTTGATCATTCCGGTGGCGTTGGAGCAGGGCTCAAAGTTTGCAATTCGTGAAGGTGGTCTGACGGTTGGCGCCGGCGTGATCACTAAGATTATTGCTTAAAAAGGAGCGCCAGTCAGCCAGTCTGACTGCAAGGTGAGTTTATGGCTTCCAAAAAGAAAGATGTTCGCCCGGTAATTACATTAGCCTGTGGTGAGTGCAAGGAACGGACTTACACCACAGAGAAAAATCGACGTAACGACCCGGGTCGTATGGAAATTAAGAAATATTGTCCACGCTGCAGAAAACACACACTGCATCGCGAAACCAAATAATTATCACTGAAAAGGAAAAGGCGAGCGGTGCACACTCGCCTTACCTTTCTTAGGCCAGTAGCTCAATTTGGCAGAGTGCCTGTCTCCAAAACAGGAGGTTGCGAGTTCGATTCTTGCCTGGCCTGCCTGGAAATAATGCGGTAAAGGGACCTCAAATGACAGCGCCGTCCGCAGAGGCGGCGTTTTAGACGTAATATAAGGAGCTGGTTATGGCCGATAAAAATGAGAAAGTAAAAAAACCAAACGCCATGAAGAAATGGTGGCGTGAGACTATCGGTGAACTCCGAAAAGTCGTTTGGCCTACCCGTAAAGAAGCTTTGAGACTTACCTGGATCGTGATTATCGTCATCGTGGTCATGGGTGCTTTGCTTGGAGCTTTGGACTTCGGTTTCACGAAGTTAATCGGTCTGATCGTAGGCAAGGCCTGATAGCGAAAGGTTAGGGAAGTATTTATGGAACCACGAGACGAAATCGAAAAAAACGAATTCGATGATGAGGAACCGTTGGAAGAAGAAGCTAAAATTCCTTCCAAAGAGATTGCTGCGTCTCGATCCCATGAGCCTAAGGTAAATTATTCCAGCGATGATGAAATCCAGGCACCGGTAATTGAAGGCACAAATGAACGCGCCTGGTATGTGGTACATTGCTATTCGGGTTACGAGAATAAGGTTCGCTATAATCTTGAGCAGCGTATCGATACGATGGGAATGAAAGACCGGATTTTTGATGTGGTTATTCCCACTCAGGAAGAAATTGAAGTCAAAGATGGAAAACGCAAAACCGTAGAGAGGCATGTATTTCCAGGTTACGTACTGGTGAATATGATCTTGTCTGAGGAATCCTGGTATGTGGTGCGTAATACACCTGGTGTGACCGGTTTTGTCGGAATGGGTAATGACCCAACCGCTTTACGGCCCGAAGAAGTACAGCAAATTCTGCGCCGTATGGAAGCGGAAGCACCACACGTAAAAGTTTCTTTCAAAGTTGGCGAACGGGTTCGCATTGTGGATGGACCGTTCAATGATTTCCGTGGACAGGTAGCTGAAATCGACATGGAACGTACCAAAGTACGGGTGATGGTCAACTTCTTTGGCCGTGAGACCCCGGTAGAACTGGATTTCTTACAGGTAGAAAAAGCGTAAACAAGACCCCTTTGGTCTTTGTGGGAGGGTGCTCCCCTATCACCCGTTATAACCACCAAGGAGAAAAATTGTGGCAAAGAAACTAAAAGCAATAGTTCGTCTGCAGATTGCGGCCGGTAAGGCCAATCCTGCACCCCCAATTGGTCCTGCTCTAGCTGGGCATGGCATCAATATTATGGCGTTCTGCAAGGAATACAATGCGCGGACTCAAAATCATCCGGGCGATATCATCCCTGCAGAAATCTCCGTTTTCACTGACGGTTCTTTCACCTTCATTCTGAAATCACCTCCTGCGTCTGTTTTATTATGCAAAGCCGCCGGTGTTCCAAAGGGTTCAGATGTTCCTAACCGTAACAAGGTTGGGAAGGTAACCAAAGCTCAGGTTCGTGAAATTGCCGAGCTGAAGATGAAAGACATGAACGCCAACGATCTTGAAGGCGCGATGCGTCAAATCGAAGGCACAGCCCGCAATATGGGTTTGATTGTCGTAGAGAAATAAGGTTGTGGGAGGGCATTGATTTGCCCGTTCGCACCACGAAGGAGAAAAAATGGCGCAACACGGAAAGAAATATTTAGAGGCTCTCGCCAAAGTTGACAGCGAGAAACTATATGAGCCAAGCGAAGCAGTAGCGCTGGCCAAAGCAACATCTTATTCAAAATTTGATGCGACAATCGAAGTTCATATGCGCACCGGCCTCGATCCACGCCAGGCTGACCAGCAGGTTCGCGATGTCGTCGTATTACCGCACGGTCTGGGTAAAACTGTAAGAGTATTGGTCTTCGCTCAAGGCGAAGGCGCCACCAAAGCCAACGAAGCAGGTGCTGATTTTGTCGCTGATAACGATGAGATAATCAACAAGATCGCCGGCGGGTGGACTGATTTTGATGTAACCGTTGCTACCCCGGACATGATGGGCAAGGTTGGTAAATTGGGCCGTGTCTTAGGTCCCCGTTCATTAATGCCAAACCCCAAAGCTGGTACTGTATGCTCAGTCGAGGAATTACCACGGGTAATCAAAGAAGCAAAAGCTGGACGTGTTGAATTCCGTCTGGATAAGACTGCCAATATTCATGTAGCCATTGGTAAATCTTCATTCGAAGCTGTAAAGCTATTCGAGAACTTTGCCGCATTGATGGAAGCCATCAAGAAGGCTCGTCCATCCGGCGCCAAGGGTGTATACATTAAAAAGATTTCTGTGGCAGCCACAATGGGCCCCGGCATTAAAATTGACCCATTACAGGCCATATCCATAAACAGCGAAAAATAGTGATATAATCACCGCGCTCGCAAGAGTGTAACATCACCGAAGAAAGCTGGTGTCCGAAAGGACTTAATTTCCCGCCGAGGTGAAGACTGAAATTAGATTTCTACCCGTAAGGGTGAAAAAGTCTTTGCCTGGTGAAACCAGACAAAGACTTTTTATTTTGAAGGGAAGGAGGTAATTTTCATTGGCCTTTACAAAGAACGAAAAAGGTGAAATGTCTGCCCATTACGAAAAATGGCTGGATAAGAGTCAGGCAGTATTCGTACTCACTTATGAGAAAATGAATATGAAAGAGATTGACGCTTTCCGTGCCAAGGTACGAGATACAGGCAGCGAAGCTCACCTGGTAAAAAATACATTGTTCAACCGAGTTCTTGAAGCGAAAGGTTTCCCGAAGACTGATTTCCTCGAGAAAACTTCAATGGTTGGTTTTGCGTTTGGCGATGCCGCTGGACTGGCAAAGGTTTTCACTGAAGCTACAAAAGGCTCAGAGACAATCAAAGTTAAGGGCGGATTCCTCGGTAAAGAATTACTGGATGCCAAACAGATCAAATCATTGGCTGAGTTGCCGCCAATGCCCGTTATGCGTGCTTTGTTGCTGGGCGTTATTTCCGCTCCCGCAACCAAGTTGGTACGGACGCTGGTAGAACCTGCTCGCTCAATGGCAGCAGTTGTCAAAGCTTATTCAGAAAAAGCGGGAACCGCTGCCTGATAAGCACTCATTCATAAAATTAATTTATTTAATTAAGGAGTACTAGAAATGGCTGATTTAGAGAAAATTGTTGAACAGTTGAGTGGACTCTCTGTTCTCGAAGCTGCAGAACTCGTGAAGAAACTGGAAGAAAAATGGGGCGTCTCCGCTGCCGCTCCTGTAGCCGCTGCTGCTGGCCCTGTTGCTGCCGCTGCTGCTGAACCTGTCGAAGAGAAGACCGAATTTGATGTTGTCATCAAAGAAGCCGGCCCCAAGAAAATCGATGTCATCAAAGTTATCCGCACTCTGACCAATCTCGGCCTCGTCGAAGCCAAGACCATGTCCGAGACTGCTGGTGCCAAAGTTCTCACCGGTGTTGGCAAGGAAGCCGCCAACGATGCAAAATCCAAGCTCGAAGCTGCTGGTGCAGTCGTCGAGTTGAAATAAATTACTGTAGACTAAAAAAATCCTTCCCAACGGAAGGATTTTTTAGTTAAGCAATGTTGATTACGCGGCGACGGATTTTACCTGGCGAATAACCATGACGACCTTCCCCATAATGCGCAGGCTCTTGGGGTTATCGACATAAATAGGTCCCATATTGGGGTTGGCCGGCTGCAGGCGAATACGGTTAGTCTCCTTGTAGAAATACTTCAAGGTGGTTTCATCCTTATCGTCCAACCAAACCGCCACCATTTCGCCATTATTGGCGGATTGGGCTTTCTTCATGACAACGATATCGCCGTCGTTGATCATGGCGTCGATCATAGAATCACCGCTGACCTCGAGGGCAAACAGATCACTTTCGTCGCGAGTGGGCAACAGGCTACGGGCTATTTCGACGCTGGTTTCTGAGTCGTAATAGCTGAGATCTGAGGTAGGCATGGGAATAGGCGCGCTGGCAACGATCCGGCCCGCAATAGGAATGCTGATCAGGTCCGATAAAAGATTCCCGGCTTTGTGAACAGCCTCACCAACAAGATTCGTGATTGTAGAGTTGTAGACCGGCTGCAAAACTCGAATACTGCGGGAAATACGGTCTTCACGTTCAATTAACCCCATCTCCTGCAACTGGGTTAAATAATAATCCACCAGGGAGGTTGACTTTACACCTATGCTGTCGCCAATCTGCCGAATCGAGGGGGAATATCCATTCGCTTCTTGAAATTTGGTAAGAAATTCCATTATCTTGTGATGTCTTTCGCTTAGACCCTGACTTCGACGCGCCATAGTTCCTCCTCAGAACATTAATCGTTCATTTGTACTATTATAATACACGAACATACGTTCTGTGTCAAGACTGCAAAAAACACAAAAGAGAGAGATATAATCTATATATTATTGTTACAAGGATAATAAGAGGAAAATAGCAACTATGAAAAAAATTGTATTTGTTCTCGTCTTGAGTTTAATGCTGGCAGCCTGCCAGCCTACCGCTACCGTCACGGTTACGGCGGTTAACCCAACAGTGGGGCAGACGGTTGAAATTGTAACTGCAACTGCCTCCTCATTGCCGACCCAGCCTTTGCCGACAGCAACAACCCCAGCTACTTCTGTCCCTGCCGCGATGGCGACACCCACGGTCGCTACTGCACCTTCAAATGGGCTGCCGGATTATTCATCCAACGCATACCTGGATGATAGGAGCACGCCCGCCGGGTTGATCCTTTCATTCGCGAATGCCATCAACCGGCATGAGTATTTGCGTGCCTATTCATACTGGGTTTCACCGAATAGTTATCTAGGAACATTGGATACGTTCACTAACAGTCTGACAAATACTGCCTCTGAATCAGTGACCTTTGGCCAGATTATCGGTGAAGGAGCCGCAGGGAGCGTTTACTATACTGCACCTGCAGCCGTATTGGATACCCTTAATGGCGGTGGAATCACTAAATCTGCGGTGTGCTTTATTTTGCGTTTTCCCCAGCCGGGAAATTACGGAGCTCCCCCCATTACCCCAATGAATATAGATAAATACACCAAAACGACAGTCAACGCCACCACCAGCGATGCGGACACAATTGCATCCGCTTGCAGCAGTGATGATTATCCAGCTGGTGTACCGGGTGATGCTGCAAAAGTGGAATCCCTCAGCGATTTGAGCAGCAACAACTATATTGATAACCGCAGTGGAGCCATTGAAGTGATAAGCTCGTATATCAACGCTTTGAACCGTCATGAATATGTGAGAGCATATTCCTACTGGCAAAACCCAGCCACAACTGTTGGTAATTATGATAATTATGCCGCCGGATTCAACGATACCGGGTCAGTTACCGCAACGTTTGGCACAGTCAGCAGTGATGCGGGAGCCGGGCAGTTCCACTACCAGATACCTGTGGCTATGAAAGTGCTCACAACCAGCAATACACAGCAAACCTTTGTGGGTTGCTATACCTTGCATTTATCCAACCCGGGAATCCAGGGAGCACTTCCTTTCGAACCGTTGGGTATTACCGTTGGCAAGAATAAGCTGGTGGCAAATAACACGGATGTGAATCCGCTGTTGGCGACTGCCTGTAATTAAGCGAGCGAGTTAAATCAGTTTTAACCTGATAGATATCTGTACAAGAACCCCACATGGATATATGATATTTCTTGCCTTGAAAAAGGCAAGAAATATCTTTTAAGCACTTATTTAGTTTGACGGAGAGAAACGGCCAATGAAAAAGTCCTTTGCGTTTTTTATTCCACTGATTTTAACTATTTTTCTGTTAAGCGCCTGTGCAGTCCCCCAGCCAACGTACACCCTTGCGCCGAGCGCGACCGATACAACCAGTCCATCCAAAGAGCCGCAGCCAATGGATACGTTGACCCCGACAATGACTGAAGCGCCGATTCCGACCACCACGGAAACGCCAGCACCGACGGGCACTCAAGCACCGCTGGTGTTTTCGGTACTCAATGCCTCGGGGCAATATCAAATGTCTTCACAGTTTACCCTGTATGCCAACACCGCCGGTGGAAATTATTCGGCCAGCGCCACGTACAACGGCTCTGGAGTCGTCAGTTATCAATGCAAATTTGATGTATTCATGACCCACCAATTGGTATGTAATGGTGGTCCGGTGCCTTTTAACAAGACTGTGTATATAAAACTAATCAATTCCGATACAAATGAAGTTGTTTACAACAACACGATGAAGTTCGCCGGTTTTGTACCTACCCCAACAGGCATGGATTGCCAGGTTGAGCCGCAGTGGAATGGACGCATCCCGGCGCATCAACAAGGGGTCAACTGTTTTGCCATGACCTGCATGCAAAATGGCGTATTCTTCTATGGCAACAATAATACCTGTGAAAATCCATGGCCGTTCGACTGGAATTTCTATCATCCTTTGTACACCCCACCGGCTCCATAAAGTACAGCGGAACGAAGCTTTTGGAGTGTAAAAGCGGATTGGCAATCGCCAATCCGCTTTACTATTAATCTTTTTTCTCGTCGCTGCCGCTGCCAATTCCCAACGGTTTCCATTTATCGGTGTCAGCGCGCAGACGATGCTGGCCGCCTCCCCGATTATGCAATTCGTCGAAGCCTTCAGGCTTGATGAACATCTGTTCGCCATCAAGCATGCCGCTGATACCGCTCTGACCGGGCTCTGTGCGTTTATTCTGACAATAGCTGCATGTGCTGGGGTCGTGCGCTTTGTAGTTTTGCGGTTCTTCGTAGGTTGTGATGTAACCTTCGTAGTTGCGCAAAATGATTTTGTGATCTGAAGCGCTGATCTGGTAGTTGGGCATGACGGGGATCTTACCGCCGCCGCCAGGACCGTCCACAACGTACGTGGGAATGGCAAAGCCGGATGTATGCCCGCGCAGGCCTTCGATGATTTCGATGCCTTTAGCGACCGGTGTGCGGAAGTGCCCTGCACCTTCGACCAGGTCGCATTGATAAAGGTAATAAGGGCGTACCCGAATCCGCACAAGGTCCTGCACAAGTTTGCGCATGATGTGGGTACAATCATTGACACCGGCCAGTAAAACGGACTGATTGCCAAGGGGAATACCGGCACGGGTCAGCTTATCGGTGGCTTCAGCCAGTTCCTGGCTGATCTCATTGGGGTGATTGACATGAATATTCATCCACAGCGGATGGTACTTTTGCAGCATATCGGTCAGCTCAGTGGTGATACGCATGGGCATAAAAACCGGTACGCGCGAACCGATGCGGATGATTTCGATGTGTTCGATCTCACGCAAGCGGGAAAGCAGCTCTTCGAGTAATTTGGGCGCTAGGGTAAGCGGGTCGCCGCCGGAGAGAAGCACGTCACGGACTTGGGGTGTATGTTTAAGATAATCAATTTGGGCTTCAAATTCAGCCCGTGAGAATGTTTGTGAGGGGTCGCCCACGATACGGGCGCGGGTGCAGTAGCGGCAATAAGAGGCGCACTGGGTGGTGACCAGCATCAGCACGCGATCGGGATAACGATGTACCAGACCGGGCACGGGGGAGTGACGGTCTTCAGCCAACGAATCTTCCATCATACCGGTAAAAGAGTCGATCTCGTTGGCGGTCGGAACAACCTGTTTGCGGATGGGATCCTCAGGATCATTGGGATCGATGCGCGAAATATAATAAGGAGTCACATCCACACGAAAGAGCCCGGGTGCACTCAGGGCTTTACGCTCGCTATCGGTCAGCTTGAGAACTTTCTCGAAATCTTCGACCGAGTTGAGGCGGTTACTTAACTGCCAGTGCCAATCATTCCACTTTTCGTCGGGGACATCGGCAAATGCAGGAGCTCGTTTAGAATCGAACGGAGCAGGGGCCATTTTTCTCCTTTATATTTCAATATGATTTGGCAAAAATCCTCAGCCAAATGTTTAGTTATTGTAAGGTTTTTGGAGTTCAAGGTCAACAGTGAAAAAGAATTTTAAAAGAAATAGCTAATAAACACCCTATTCGTTGTTAATAGAATATTGCTTGTTAACAAAGATTAGTCTTCTGCATAACCACATAAGGCCATCGCGCCGGGACCGGTATTGATACCGAGGACTGGTCCAGTGATATTGACGATGAGTTCGGTGGGGTTGAATTCGGTGCAGATGCGTTCGGCGAGGGCCTCTGCTTCAGCGTGGGCATTGCCGTGCAGAACGGCGACGTGGAGTTTCTTTCCGCCATTCAATTGTTTGAAGAATTTGTAGTACATGATTTCAATGATGGCCTTATGGGTGCGGGCCAATGTCACCGGTTCGACGCGGCCGGTTTGATGATTAATGCTCACTAAGGGTTTGACTTGCAATATACTACTCATCCACTTGATGGCATCACCAATGCGCCCACCTTTTTGCAAATACTCCAGGGTATCCATCGAGACCAGTTGGACTAATTTTTTACGAACTTGTTCGACCAGGGTAAGAATATGCTCGATATCCGAGCCGTTTACCGCGGCACGAGCCGCGGCCAGCACCTGCCAGCCCAGAGTCATGGTGGGACCTTTTGAATCGACCACGGTAACTGGAACCTTCACGAGTTTTGCTGCATTCAGCGCACTCTGGTAGGCGCCGCTCATCGCACTGCTGACGGTAAGGGTGACGATCCTATCCGCCCCCTTGGCAATGGCATTCTCAAAAGCCTGCTGGAAATCTGAGATGCTGGCTTGAGAAGTGGTCGGACGCCGGTGATCAGTGACCAGACGCTGGTAAAAATCCTCAGGTTGTAGATCAACACGATCGCGGAACTGCTCGTTTCCCCAGATGATGGTGTGCGGAACAATCTGAATGCCGTATTGTTGGATCATCGGTTCGGGGATATCGCAGGTGCTATCAGTAACTATTTCGATCACGGTTAGTTCCCTCGCAAGTGTTTTTTAAGATGCCTTCCGAAACCAGTTTAACTTGCGTAAAGAGAAACGTCAATCTGACTTTTTTCACATTTTTATTGGTAGATAGGTTGTAGTAGGGGCGCAACGCCGCCTCAATGAAACTAAGGCAGGCTGCGCCCCTACACCATATGTATGATTATTTTTGCCAGTAGGGCATCTCATCATCAGCCGGGTCGTGGGTAAGGTTGACCGGATTAGAGCCATCAGCATTCATCAGGTAGATTTCCCAATTACCATCACGGTTGGATTGGAAGGCTATTTGAGTGCCATCAGGAGACCAGGCAGGCGACCAGTCTTCAGCCGGGTTATTGGTCAGGTTCAAGAGACCGCTGCCGTCGAGGTTGATCACGAAAATATCGCTTTGACCGCCCTGCACGGAGCGGAAGGCGATCTGTTTTCCATCCGGTGACCAGACAGGTGTATAGTCGTTGCCCCCGTCGTTGGTCAGGCGCTTGATATCCGAGCCGTCCGATTTCATGAAGTAAATGGAATAGATCCCGGTGGAATTATCGCGGTCTGAGACAAAGGCAATGAGGCTGCCGACCGGAGACCAGGCCGGGGCGAAATCGTCTTTCGGGTTGTCGGTAAGGCGCTGCGGAGCCGAGCCGTCAGAATTCATCAGGTAGATTTCATTGTTGCCGTCGCGGCGGGAGGTGAAGGTAATTTGCTTGCCATCTGCTGACCAAGTAGGGAAAGCGTCATCGCTGTTGGGTTGGTTGGTCAAGTTAACCGGTTGGCTGCCGTTGGCATTCATGATTCCTACGTAACTGTGCGTGGAGCCGAAGCCGGTAAACAAGAGATGTTGTCCGTCCGGAGAAAAAGGACCGGGGAAGGTGTTCGAGTCGCCCTTGGTGAGCCGGGTAACTTGAGAACCGTCGGTGCGCATGAGATAGATATCCGAATAGCTGCCGGCGCGGTTGGAGGAGAATTCAATCCAGCCAGAGCCGCCGCCGATTGGTGCGGCTGTGGGCGAGGGTAAAGGGAGAACCGTGCTGGTTGAGGACGGCGCGGTTGATGGAATGGCTGTGAGGGTGGGAGGAATAGCAGTGGGGTTGAGAGGCGTGGGGGTTGGCGAAGCACAGGCTGCCAGTAGAGGGAGCAGCAATAATATCAGGGGATATTTTCTAAAATGGAGCATTTTTCCTTCTTTCGATGAATTGCTCATTTCATTATATTACGATCAGGTATGAATCATCTGCGGTTATTTTTCAAAAGTTGTTGGTGAAATCTCAAATTCCGCAGCTAAAGGTTTAAATTGCTTTTTTTTAGGGATTCGATACCTTCAAAGCCAAAGGTTTTCCCCCTTGACATATAGACGAACGTCTATATAATATAACGTATAGAAGGATATCTATATGACACTAGTCACTCTTGACCCTGTTTTATTTGCGAAAACCATTGCCGATGACACCCGGCAAAAGATCATGAAACTTACCTGCTGCCGCTGGCGCTCGGTGAGCGAGATCGTTGAGCACCTCAACGTCACCCAGCCCACCGTCTCGCACCACCTGGCCATCTTGCGTGAAGCCGGTCTGGTCAACTTCAAAGAAGACGGCAAGCAGACCTATTACCAGCTGAATCGTGAGAAGGTGACTGTCTGCTGCGACCAGATTGTTACCAAATTTTCCACCGAAGCAGAAACAAATTCCACTTGCTGTACTGGAGAAACCAAATGACCCGCGCGATTCATCTGGTATCTACAACGGGAGTGATTCTGCCCACCACCTCAGAAATGACTCCAGCCAATCACTGGGACCACTTTGTGGCACGCATCGGTGTACGCCGCGGCGCTCACAGGGTCACACCTGGCCTGTACAAACTGGGTCAACCCACACCGGATTCCTCCGTCTTCGTGACCGCGAATTACAGCCTCAGTTTCGACGCGCTGAGGACCTCTTTGCACGGTCTGAATGCCTACATCTTGGTGCTGGATACTCACGGAGTCAATGTCTGGTGTGCTGCCGGCAAACACACCTTTGGTACTCGCGAGCTTATTCGCCGAATCAAAGCAGTCAATCTCAGCGAGGTAGTCTCTCACCGCCGCTTGATTCTACCGCAGTTGGGAGCCCCCGGCGTCGCTGCTCACGAAGTCAAACAGCAAAGCGGATTTTCCGTTGAGTATGGCCCTGTGCGTGCCGCTGATATCCCTGAATATCTCAAAACTCACCGTGCCACGCCCGCCATGCGTCTGGTCGAGTTTCCCCTGCGGAACCGTCTTGTCTTGATCCCGGTGGAGTTGACCTCCATCTGGCTGCCTGCGCTCGTCGCCATCGGCCTCGCCTATCTTCTGGGTGGTTTATCCTATGCACTGGCTGTTCTGACCGTCGTCATAGCCGGAACCTCACTCTTCCCGGCTTTGCTGCCCTGGTTGCCCAGTAAGGATTTCAGTACCAAAGGGGCTTTTCTCGGTTTGGTCGCCTCAGTGCCGTTTATCCTCTCCATCCTGCTGCAGCATTCCACCTGGACCTGGTATCGCCAGGCAGGCCAGGCGCTCGGCTATCTGTTAGCAATGTCAGCCAGTATTGCCTTCATCTCGCTTAATTTTACCGGTTCTACCACTTTCACTTCGCGTACAGGGGTTCGCAAGGAAATTTTTGCCTACATTCGCGCCATGGCCGTAACATTTGGTGTTGGTCTCATTCTGCTGCTGGTATTCGCTTTTGTTCATTGAGGATAAACTATGTTTAATTCTTATCTTGAAAATACTCTTGTCTTAGATGACCAGAAATGCAACGGGTGTACTATGTGCGTCAATGTTTGCCCGCATCAGGTATTTGCTCTGATCGAACACCGCGCCAGGATCATCAATGCAACCGCCTGCATGGAATGCGGCGCTTGTCAGGTCAATTGCGCGGTTGGTGCCATCAGTGTTCACAGCGGTGTTGGCTGTGCATCAGCCATGATCAATGCAGCCCTCACTGGTAAAAAAGAAGTTTCCTGCGGCTGCTGCTAGTGCCCCGTCAACCTTGAATATATCAATTTGATTAGAATTTATTACCCTCTTCATGGGTATGAAAATCCTCTACAAAGAGGTGTGATAAGCCTTAGTTTCATAGACCGAGCTGGGACTGCGAGATCGAACCCCGATCTCGCAGTTTTATTAATGTTCGTGTTAAGTTATTTTTAAGGAATAATATTGTTAATATTTGCTTGATTCTTGAGAGTTATGGCTGTAATATGAATATGCTTATCTATTTCTCTGCTCTCGAAGTTCGCAGAGATATTTATTATTAATGTTCTCTCCCTTGAGGAGGAAGTTATGGGTAGTAATAATCCGAAAGATTTATTAAACCAGATCGACAAAAAATACTATACCAGGGTTTTTGATTCCTCGAGCGAAGGCGTTCTTATTCTGGATGCACAATTTATTATTACCTACACCAACCCATGGTTCTGTTCCCTGCTTGGCTTCTCAGCCGCAGAATTGATTGGGAAGAGCCTGCTGGCGTTGATCCCGGTTGATGAGTTAGCTGTACAAAAAATAAATTTACAGAATAGATCTGCAGCGGACCCTCCAGGCAGTGAGATTACCTTCTTGGACCATGATCGATTACCAGTATATTGCAGTCTGATAATCCTGCCGATCCAGGGCGAAAAAGATTCCTTAATGGGTTCATTCGCATTGATCAGAGATATTTCTGAGACAAAAAAGGCTGCCGATGATTTTCTGCAGGTACAAGAACGCACTCAGCTTGCAGCCCAGGCAGCCAAACTTGGCATTTGGGAATGGGATATTCCCAATGACCACCTGATCTGGAATGAGCGCATGTTTGAGTTGTACGGCATTTCACCCAAGAAATTCAAACCCATCTATGCCAGTTGGCTAAAGACGCTGCATCCGGATGATGCTGAAATCAGTGACCGGTTACTCAAACAATCTATAGATACAGGTGTTCCTTACGATACGGGGTTTCGCATTCGCTTGCCAGACAAAAGTGTTCGGTACATTAAGGCATGGGGAAAGGTCATTTATTCACCTTCAAGGGATCCAATTCGCATATTGGGGATTAACCTGGATATCACTGATAAAAAGTGGGCCGAAAAAGCAAATCAACTGATGGCCGAAGCCCAATGGCAAATTGTTAATGCTGATGGCAAGGATCAAATCTTTCAAATTGTCGGCCAAAAAATTCAGGAAATCATCGAAAATGGTTATACGGCTGTTACCGTTTGGAATGAGGTAAAAGATTCCATTCATATCCAATGGGTTTACGGAATGGGAGAGAAGTACAAAGCCCTGGTGGATAAGTTAAAAATTGATCCAACAAGTATTGAGTTTTCCATTAATGAAATCGATCCAGCTACACTTGAAAAATATCGCAGCGGCAAGCTGGAACAATTTCAGGGTGGGTTGTATCTGCTGGCTCAAAAAAAAGTGCCAAAATCGATTTGTCAGGCTGTTGAAAAAGCCCTGTCAATTTCCACAATTTATACGATCGGTTTTGCATGGGAAAATCGCCATTACGGAGGGGTCATCATAAGCCCTCGTAAAGATATTGGACCTGTTTTAAACAATATAGAAGCGATCGTCAATTTGGCCACTCAGGCACTTAAAAGGCTCCACTCAGAAAAAAAGATGCGTGAAAGCGAAGAGCGTTTTCGCAGTCTATTCGAGAACTCGCCTATTGCTTTATGGGAAGAAGATTTTTCGTTAGTAAAAAAGCGGCTCGACGATTTACGCCTGCATGGTGTGACGGATTTTAATAAATACTTTGCAAAACATCCAGCAGAAGTGGTTGAATTGGCTGCTTCGGTAAAGATATTAAATATCAATAAAGTAACTGTGAAATTACTCCATGCAAAAGACAAAAGCGAGATTCTAAATCTCGAGAATGTGGTCTTCAGGGGAAAAGAAAATTCCACTTTTATAAATGAATTAGTGTCAATTTCAGAAAACAAACCCGAATTTGAATGGGAAGGTATTAATTACACTTTGGATGGCGAGCCGCTTCTCCTCAGCGTTAAATGGTCAGTGGCTCCGAATTACCAAGACACTCTCGCGAAAGTCTTTATCTCTGTCATTAATATAACCGAACGCCGGCATGCAGAGATGATGCTCCGCGAAAGTGAAGAAAGATTCCGGAAAATATTTGAGGAAAACCCGGTCGGAATTGTCCTCTCCGATGCTCAATCACGCATCACCAGTGTCAATCCGATGTTTACCGCTATTCTAGGGTATACACAGGATGAAATTGTGGGACGCACTTTTAAAGAGATCACCTTCCCCGAGGATATCGTCGAAAATGAGAACTTGCTGAATAAGCTCATTAAATCAGCCATTCCCTTCTTTTCTCTGCAAAAACGCTACATCCATAAGAACGGAGAGATCATTTGGACAAACCTCACCGTTACTGCTCTACGCGATGAGAACGGGAAGTTGATTTCGATCCTGGCCATGCTTGAAGATATTTCTGCCAAGAAAAGAGCCGAAGAAGCTTTTCTTAATGAACACTACTTATTGCAAACGCTGATGGAGAATATTCCCGACTCGGTCTATTTCAAGGATATGGAAAGCCATTTCATCCGCGCCAACCTGGCGACCGCGAAAAAATTTGGGCTTAACTCGGTCGATGAACTCCTGGGAAAATCGGATGAGGATTTCTTCATTCCTGAAATCGCTGCAAAAGGCCTTGCAGAAGAGAAAAAAATCATTGAATCGGGTGAACCTCGTATTAATGTTGTTGAAATAGAAAATTGGAAAGATCAACACCCCATTACCTGGGCTTCCAGCACAAAAATGGCTTTACGCGACAAATCTGGCAAAATTGTTGGTACATTTGGAGTTACCCGCGACCTCACCGATATTAAAGAGAAAGAAGAAGAGATTAAGCAACTTAATACGGATCTTGAAGATAAAGTTGAATTACGTACCAAAGAGCTCAGTCTGCGCAATCAGGAACTCGAAGCCTTCGCTTATTCGATCTCGCACGATCTGAAAGCACCGCTGCGTGGCATTAACGGGTATTCTCAACTATTATTGCAAGAACACTCTGCGCAGTTGGACGATGAAGGGAAATCTTTCCTAAACAAATTGATTTCTTCTTCAGAGCAATTAACCAAACTGATCGACGATTTATTTGCCTATTCCCGCTTGCAGCGCTGGCCGGTCAACCGGGTTGATTTCTCTATGGCTGAAATTGCTGAAGCGGTCATCGATGAACGCGGACCGGAGATGAAAGCGGGAAAGTTCATTCTCCATCGAAATATCCAGGATGAAATCATCAATTCCAGCCCTGAACTGGTTACCCAGATATTTCAGAATTACCTGGATAACGCCATTAAATTTACTTCCAAATGCAGTACACCCGAAATCTGGGTCGAATATAAGAATCTGGGAGCAACCAGCCTTCTTTCTGTCCGCGACAATGGCATCGGTTTTGAAATGCAGCAAAGCGAGAAAATCTTTGATGTTTTTTATCGTTTACACCGCATAGACGAATATGAAGGCACTGGGATTGGCCTGGCCCTGGTCAAAAAGGCCGCGAATATTTTAGGCTACCGTGTTTGGGCAGAAGGAAAACCAAACGAAGGTGCTACTTTCTTCTTGAAATTGTCAAATAAAAAAGGCAAATGAGATAATTAGCATGGATTTTTGTATCACTTAGAGCAGAGGATGTTTCACTAGAGGAAATTATGAAAGTTCTTTATCTCGAAGATAACCCACTTGATGCTGATCTTACGCGTATCGAACTAGAAAAACATGGAAATGCGTTCGAATTAACCCACGTTTCGACCATCCGAGATGCGCTGAAGATTCTTAAACAAAAGAATTCATTTTCTTTCGATATAGTCCTCACCGATATGAATCTCGTAGACGGCAGCGGATTAACACTGCTTGCCGAAGTCCGCAACATGGGAATTCCAGCGGCTGTTGTAGTTGTGACCGGGCAAGGTGATGAAGAAACTGCCGTGGCTGCGCTGAAAGCCGGCGCTGACGACTATATCATCAAACAAAAGGATTACATTAAAGCCCTTCCGCAAACCCTGGAAAGCGCGATCGCCCGGTATAAGAAGGTAAAGAACCGCTTTACCCGCCCGATTAAAGTGCTCTATGCTGAGCATAATGCAGTGGATATCGAACTGACTTTACGGCATATCAAGACGCATGCTCCGCATATCCGAATGGATGTAGTTAAAGACGCCGAAGAAATCCGCAATATCTTAGCTCTTGCCACTCCTGAAACGCGGTATGACGTCTTGCTCATCGACTTTCACCTCCCCGGTGAGGATATGCTTGGGTTGGTCAAGCGAATCATCGCTGATCCACTTTTTGAATATCCCGTTGTACTCATCACCGGTCAGGGGAATGAAGAGACCGCGGTAAATGTGCTTAAACTGGGCGTGGTGGATTATCTGGTCAAGACAAATGGTTATTTGTATCGACTGCCTGCTATTTTGGAAAATGCTCATAATCTTCTCTCCCTTTATCACGAGAAAGAAGCTCTGGCGGTTAGTGAAGCACAATTCAGATTACTGGCCGAAAACGCTCGCGATATTATCTTTCGGCTTATTCTGAAACCAAATATCCATTTCGATTACATAAGCCCGGCTATCAAGTCGTTAACAGGTTTTACCCCTGAAGAAATTTATGCAGACCCCTCTGGCATCTTTGCAGCGTCACAAGAAAAATTTACCTCGATGCGCGCCTTTGTTCATCTTCTCAGCAAAACAGCTTCTCCGGAAATTGTATTTTCTTTAATAACCAAGGATAAACGCCGCTTGATCATGGAATTACGTGGTCAAGTGAGTAAGAATGAAAAAGGTCAGCCGGAAAAATTGGAAGGAATTGCCCGTGATATTTCGGACCGCGTCGAAATTGAAACAAAACTACAAAGTCGTCTGCATCGCTTGAATGCCCTGCATACAATCGATACTGCGATTAATTCCAGCTTCGATCTTAAATTCACATATCAGGTGTTAATCGAACAGGTGCTTTCCTTAACCAAAGCTAATGCTGCCTGTATTCTTTTTATTGACCCCGAAGTGAATACCAAAAATATTATTACAAGCTCCGGTTTTATCACTCCTGAAGTTGAATTAAAGAGCATCATGCTCAAAGATCCTCTGCCTGACCGGGCGGTGGTGGAACGTCAAATTGTCAGTTCGATACCATCCGAAATAACTGCAAGTGTTTATCCGTTGAATGATTTTCTGATCAAAGAAGATTTTACCAGCTATGATGCCGTCCCTCTTATCGTAAAGGGGTATGTTCGAGGAGTGCTCGAAATCTTTTTCAAAACCACAAAAGAACTGGACCAGGAAATATTGAATTTCTTGGAGACCACAGTCCAGCAGGCCGCCATTGCTTTGGAGAGTTCGCAGAATTTTGAACGATTGCAAACTTCCAACCAGGAAATACTGCAAGCCTACGATGATACTCTGGCCGGATGGGCCAATTTCTTGGATCTTCGCGACAAAGAGACCGAAGGTCATACAATTCGGGTAACCGAATCCACTATTAAGATCTGTAAAAACTTTGGTTTCTCCTCTCAAGAGCTAATGCAAATCAATCGCGGTGTCTTGCTGCATGACATTGGGAAGGTTGGAATTCCCGACGCCATCCTGAATAAACCCGGTCCGCTCACGGATGAGGAATGGGTCATAATGAAAAAGCATCCGGTATATGCATACCAGATGCTTTATCCAATTTCTTATTTGCGTCCTGCTCTGGATATCCCTTACTGCCATCATGAAAAATGGGATGGCACTGGCTACCCGCGCGGTTTAAAAGGCAAGGAAATTCCGTTAACCGCTAGAATATTTGCCATTGTAGATGTTTTCGACGCACTTACATCAAATCGACCTTACCGAAAAGCCTGGTCCATTGAAAAAACGGTAGAATACATCCGTGAAAATAGCGGTACCCATTTCGACCCTGAAATCGTCGAAAAGTGTCTTGCAATCTTGACCTCTTAAAATCAGGGAGCCAGCCTATTTTTTCTGCTGGGTCGGGGCTTTTTGTGCTTTCAAAAATTCTATCAATCCCTGGCCACCTTGCAGGAGGCCGAAGAAAATAACAGCGTATGAAAGGTAAATCATTCCATTCGCTTGCTGTGATTGCAAATTTAACACCGTCAAACCTACGCCGATCAAGATAAATACAAGGCCGGTAATCATGTTTTTGATTGCGCTGGAGCGTGAGTATTCTGGAACCATTTTTAATTTTACGGAGGTGGCAATATAGCCGTTCACTCCCGAGTCGTCCATTGCTTTAAACCATGAACCTTCTTCTGTTTTTTCCACGCCGCTGATGGTGAGAATTGCCCCTCGCTGCAGTGTTTTAATGACAGCAGCAGATTTTACCGGGGTCTCAACCAGGTCGGCTGAGTTCGTGGTAACCTGCCCTTTGCGGATGGAAAATATTTTTGTCTCCCCACTTATGTAGCCTTTTTGGTTTCCGAGTAAAGCAATTTCTACCCAGACTTTTCCCTTTTTACGGATCACCTTACCCAGATCCATTACTTCGCCTTTGTGAATAGTGGCGATCGAAATGGATTGGTTTTCGGTGGAGCTGTAAACTAACACCTGTTCATCGGTCAGAACTGCTTTCATTTGGCCTCCAATTCTTTAATTTTTGGTTCAATTTTTTCAAACCTCCACTCGTGGCTCTGTGCGCATTCTTCAGCCCACTGATCATTTTCAAGGCTCAATACAATCGCCTCGTCCTCAGGTTGTGGGTCTTCGAGCTGCATTTTAACGAATGCATCCGCGCGGTGAAGGTTAAAATTATAATGGTGGTCGCTCAAATATTTGCGTATTTGCCGGTTTTTTAATTCGGTCATTCCAAATGTAAGCGCAAAGATCAACAATGCTGCTCCGATAATCATGAGCCATAAATAGCGCGTCCAAATATTTTCGGTGGGGAGTGGAATTATCTTCATCAATAAGATAAAAGCAGCCAGCGCAAAAGCCGACCCGATGATGATCCCAATGGAGCGCCAATGCGCAATTACACCTAATTCAGTCTTATCCTGATCGCAGGAATCTGGATTTTCGGTAAAATTTGCTAAATAGCACAGATCGCAAAGCGGAATCCGTAATGTCACCTGAATACTTGAACGGAATTTTTTGCCAAATTGACGATTCCTGATCAACCCCGCTTCGTATTTAAGCGGATGGGTTTCGAATTGCGGCGCTAGCGGTCCATTGCACCGTGAACACCGCTGTGGATACGCCAGGTCGAGCGTACCTTTACGATCATTGCTGATAAATTTTACCGGAATGGAAATTCTCGTGGTCATTCACTTCTCACTGCAGCAATTGTAACCGAAAATCCGGCAGACTGGTCTGCCGGATGCCTTACGTCGAATAATTGTTATCAATCCGGATTTTCTGTCACCAGAACTACGAGATAGCCTGACCCTGCAGCTGCAAAGGTGCGCTTGTCAGTGGGGGCAAGGGCAAATGTACCTGGTGCGTTGGTGGGGATGGTGATGCTGCCGTGGTCGTTGATCAGCGGCACGATATGAGGATCCCCGTTCACGTCGACGGATACAGACTGCAAACCTGTGGCGCAAACATCGATCACGATATCCGGGTCACCTGTGTGGGCTCGAACTGTGACACACCCCTCTCCAAAATGGCTTAAGGCGAATTTAGCTGCAACTTCTTCGAAACTTTCTTCCGTTTCGGTGTAGGTTTCCCCTGCAGCGAGGGGCACATCTGCGATATAGGTCATAAAAGTCTTGATGGTCCCGTCCGGGTTGTAAAGAATAAAAGTCATTTGATCACCTCATTTCCAGGCAAGAATGCGGTAGTATCCTGCCGATGATTGATAGTTCATCGATGCGAGTGTGCAGGCTCCGCTGGTGCCAGTGCCGGTCACAATAGTGCAGTTCGTGTTACTGATATACAAGGGGCTGTATGTTCCTTGGGCTGGCGTGGCTGAAATCACCACACTCACCGGGACATTTGGGCTGGCTCCATTGGCATTGGATGACCAGAGAACTACGGTCAAGCGGGGCATTTGACCTAAGCCGTGGGCTTTGGCGTAGGTTTGGCCAGCAGCCACAGCGAACCAACCGCTGTCGAAATCAGCAGTGTTGAGCTGGGTCGAGGGTGTGAAATAGCAGGTAACGGTAGTAATGCTGGATCCATCAAAATAACATTCACCGACCAGGCGCTGGTCTGTGGGTTCGACTGCTGAGGTGTTGACCGATAGGGTGAATGTGGTCGATCCGGCGTTCCGCTGAGCGAAGATGTACCAGGTAGCAGCTCCCCCACTGATCAGGCCGGCTGCCAGGGTGACATCAGCTGCGGCTTGAAGCATGTAACCATTGATCATGATGGTGGCCGGGGCGTTGACCGAATAGGGCACGCGCAGCCGGGTTGTGCTGTAAATTTGAATGGTGAAATTCTCTACGTGCCGGCGTAGGTACGTGCCGAGCGGGAGAGAATCAACGAGATTATTTCCCAAAAAGAGAGCATCCCCGCGCAGGTTGTTGTAGTCACTGGCTGCGGTGGGTTGGCCGGCGGTAACTTGTGAACTGTTCGGATAGGTCATGTTTTATCTCCAATAACTATTGCCCCAATTGAGGGACACGACTGCCTGATTATGGTTCTCGTCTATGACTTGACCCCAAACACATTGAGCGAGAAGATCCGGGGGCACCGGTGGCCAATACACCCCGACGTTATTGATCTGGCATTTCATGACTGAATGATCAGGCATGTGGCGTTCATCAGCTGTCCAGCCAACCGCCCCCAAATTGAGGAATGAACCGATTGGGGTAGTCAGATTGATACTGTCCATTTTGCTGAGGTAGGCCATGATCAGGGCGTAGTCTGACTGGCGGGTGATGCCGGCGCGGGGGCTGCCGTTGGGGTTGATGGTACGATCTGCCAGCAGGATGTCGAAGTAAATATATAACCTGGTGCGTCCGAAGCTATCTACTTCGTGGGTGATGGATACTCCCCCTGGGCGTATTCCTCCGTCCGGGGTGACAAGGAAACCATAGGGCTGGCCATTGTTTACCTGGGGGTGGGTAAGAATGATGTGACAATCCTGGCCAATGGTGGGCATTAGAACTTTGAGCCTTTATCCCATGAATCAAGGGCAAAACCGGGGGGAAAACCAAATTCTTGAAGCACTTTGAGGCTGCTGAGAACTTGCTCGAATTCCCCTAAATGAAGCTGCCCGATAGCCAGTAACCTGGATGCTTCCTCCGGTTGGCTGCCGTAGGTTCCTGCCAACCTGGCAGTGTGCAGCAGGCAGGCATGCCCTGCTGCGCCTGTTACTAAAGGGCTTTCGTAAGCACCCGGCAGGGTGGTTGAAACAGCCCCATCCAATCCACCCAACCGGTTGCAGGCAGCGTAGGTGATGCGCAGCCCTTCTCCGGTTTTGGGGTAACGCTTCCCGGAGAAGTGAAGATGGATCTGGTCGCCCTCAAATTGATAAGCAAATTCCCCTTCCGGTTCCATCTCTGATAATGTGCGATTCGCCCGAAAGAGGCTTAGATTGACCAGGTACAGGCAATCTTCGAGGGCTGGCAGGAGCTGATCGCGCCCACCGGCAGTCACCGTGATTTCGGTGGTCAGCAAGCGCGGTGCGCGTTGATCGATGGTGTTGAGCGCGAGCCGGACGGCTTCAGTCAGCAGCACGGTCGAAAAACGTGTTCCTGATGGGTCTTCAAGTACCTGTGAGACGCGTGTTTGGATTTCAGTTAAGGTTGTCATGGCTTCTTCATCTGATCTTTGTAAATTACCGCGCTTACCACTGACCGTTATTCTGGTGCGGTGGCTGCGGCGGTTCCGGAGGCGGCGGCGGCAGGCGCACCGGCACGCGCTTGCGGGCTGCGTTCTCAGCTTTTTCAGCCTGCTGCGCTTTGACCTTCAACTCCAACTGGGCACGGTTGACTTCTGCAGCGTCGAACCATAATTTGCGTCCGTCCGCGGCAATCACCACCATGCCCCCTTCTGCTGTGCGCCGGCAAGAAAGCGGATTCCCCTGGCTGCGGGGAGTAAAAGGCGCAGCCAGGGTTTTTGCCAGAATCAAATCAGGATTGCAGTTTGCTGCCATTGCCGCTGTCCTCGATGGCCACGCCGGTGGAATATACCGCCAGTGCGGCAATGCAGGCCTGCAGCGCCTGCCAGACATTGATCTGTTGCGTGCAGAAGGCTGCCAGGGTGGCGATCAAAGCTGCCATTAATGCCCAGAATTTACGCGAGCGCAGCAACTTTTGAACTTGTTCCAGAAAAGTCATTTTTTCTCCTTGTTTTCTTTCAGGTGGGGGCGCTGCAGCGCAGCGCCCCTATGAATCCTAGGCTACATTTGCCTTATACAACGGGCGGTAGTCAGCGACGAACACGCTGACCCAGTGGCGCACTTTCATACGGATTTCGTCATTGCTGAAGAGCGCTCCGTTGGTTTCACCGTCGGCAATGATGATTTCTGGCATGACGCCGAAACGCTCGCCGAGGATGATGCCAGGTGACAGGCGCGGATCGGCAATCGCGGCCCAGTCGTTGGCGTCGCTGAATTCGGGCACGGTGATGACATCGCCCATCTGCCCCTGCTGCATATTCTCCGAGAAGATATTGCTCTCGTGGCTGAAGGAAGGATACAGAATCTGCATCCCGCTCAGGCGCAGAGACCGCGGAACCAGCAAATATTTGGCGTCGATGGCCAGTTTTGGGGCAGAGGCACCGCTGGCAATAACCAGCGGTTGGTTGTAAATAGCCAGGCCGGCAGCTTCCCAGGCAGTTGTGCTCAGTGCAGCCGTACCCAGATTGGTGTGGTGAGCGGCATCGAAAACCCTAAAACTGTCCGACATCTGCGGACCGACTCCGCTGCTGGAGGTGAAGACAGCCCCCACCAGCGCGGAGATGCGCCGCAGTGCTGCCGAAGCCAGTTTGGCAGGGTACTGGCGCAGTTTGTGGGTTTCGTCGCGTTCGAACATTTCCAGCGTCAAGCCCACGTAACCGCCGTACTTTCCCCACAACCCCGTCTCATTGCTGTCGCTGACGGCCAGTTCGGTGTAGGCTTCGCCTTCGTTGACCGCGGGCAGCACATTCACTTCCCCTACCAACACGCCGGTGATTTCCTGCAGGCTGTTGAAATGTTCCACCTGCACGACGGGTTCCCACCAGCGGTAACCGGAGCGGCCTAATTCTTCCCAACGTGCCAGTATCAGTTTGTTCATGACGTTTTTGAGGACGCCGGGGAGGTTGGCGCTGACGGCGAATTGGGCTCGCTCACCAAAGTAACCGCCGCTGAAACCGATATCTCCGGTCATGCGGGTGTAGAACTCACGGATACCGCTCAAACGGGCGGAATGCACACTCTCAAGTCCGGCGGGGCGCTGCACCTGCATCAGATCGTGCAGAGCGGCTGTGATCTGGTCCTCCGCGCTCGTCATGCTGCTGATCCGTCCCCCGCTTTGCACCAGCGCACTGGCCGAAAGGTCGCTGAGAAGCTGCCTGGCTTCCTGAACGGCGTCGGTCAATTCAGCAGCGGCAAAGATGCGCCCGCTGAACTGTTTGCGCAGACGTCCGCTCACCGCTTCGGGTAAATGGGCTGAGGCCAGGCTGCTTTCGAGCAAAGTGTCGCACATCTGCTGGCGCAGTGCTGCCAGTTCTGCACTGCCGGTTTCTACCGGATTTTTCTCCGCTGTGTCGTGCTCGCTTAGATTGGTTTGTACTTCTTCCATTACGTCACTCTCCTTTTGAGATTGGATTGGTGAGGGCATAAATTTCCCGCCGCGCGCCGGGTGCACCACCAGGTCCACTGAAAATACGCGCAGGATGCGGGTCACCTTCATCCCCTCGGCATTGAAAAGTAAATCTGCTGAAAAACCCACATCCGGCCTGGCTGAGGCTCCAGTTTGCAGCGAATCAGCCAGGCTGGTGATAATTTCCGCAGCCGGACCCAAACTGGTGAGAGTCATGCGGATGCCGTGTTCAGCTTCATCCCATTCGGGGCTGCTGCACACCCCGGCCAGGTCGCGCACGGAACGTTCTTCCCAGGCGCGGTCGTGGTCGATGAAACATTCTCGGCCCTGCCATAACGGCAGCGAATCGCGCAAGACCGCCTCACTGAATTCCCAGCCGTTGCCATTCCCGGCGCTGATGGCCAGAATTTCCAGCGGATCAGCTCCTTTGGAGGTGATCGAACCTGCCAACTGCGCCCGCTGCACTGCTCCTCCTTTCTGATTCTTTCTGTTCATAGGTTTCCTCCTGCTTCTTCACCGGTGTCAGGGTCTATTTTTACCGGCTGGGGTGGCTGGATGGCTCCATTGCTGGAGCTCGTCGCCGGGGCGCACGCACCGCGTTTGAGCATAGCTTCCACATCCACGGTTTCGCCGCAAAAACGGTAAGCCACGCGCAGCAGTTCAGCGTCGTCGATCAAACCGCGGTCGCGCAGTTCACGCAGCGTTGGCAGAATGTTATTGGCCGCCATCGCCAGCGAAATGTTGTCGCGCGCCGAAATATCTGAGCCGTGCAGGGTGATTTCCGTCCGCCGCGATACACGTCCATCCACCAGGCTGCGCCGCTGCACCACCGCACGCATCAAGTCACCGAGGATCCACAGGAAAAGTCGCTGCCGCTGCTCGTAATGCCGGTAGGTTGGC
>Ga0224522_1000035_pt1 | contig 87542 bp, 77 predicted proteins | sample CFST25metaG_FD_182733 | JGI IMG/M metagenome (GOLD analysis project Ga0224522, IMG submission 182733) | Peat soil microbial communities from Stordalen Mire, Sweden - C.F.S.T25 | ecosystem: Environmental > Terrestrial > Soil > Wetlands > Peat | place: Sweden: Norrbotten County, Stordalen Mire...
GTTTTTAAAACTTAATTTACAGCAATGGCTTGATAAACCGTTTAAACCTCCGGATGAAATAGGAGAAGACAAGCTGCAAACAAAATTATTTGAACAGAAATAGGGGGGGTCTGTTTTTAATTCTAATTAAATATGTCCAAAAAAGTCGATATTCTAAAAAATATTAAATAATTAATTTAGTTCCATTTTTATTTTGGACAGCTGTGATTGATTTGTCAGATTCGTTATTTTATTCATTATTAAACCCCTCTCCTATCAGGTTGAGTGCTATTTACGAAATCCAGACTTGCCGGGAAGAGGCTTTTGCGGTAGGGGTGAGGTTTTGTTTTTATATCTATTCACTCGGAATTATATTTAAAAGAAATCAATATATCAAAGATATAAAATCTAATAATTAATAATATAAAAATAATTAGGTTAAACCCCTCTCCCTTCAGGGGAGGGGTAGGTGTGAGGTTTTGCTTTTATTGTTTATCATTTAAAGTATTACATTATTTTAATATTAACATAAAGATTCTTCATATTTTATTGAATCAATAAATAATTTCTTAAATTATTACAAAACTTTTTATATTTATCATTGTTATTATTATAACTTAAAATATAATAATATGAATTCAGCAGAATTAAAATCATTACAGGCTCCGGTTAAAGAAAAATACAGGCAAAACCCTGAATCAGCGATTTTGACATTACAAGCCGAAGGAAAAATAGGTGAAGGAATAAGCTGCAGTGTTGAAACCGGCAGGGGATTAGCAAAGGCAGGTCTCCATAAGGCAACAGGTGGTGATGGATTATTTTTATGTTCGGGAGATATGCTGCTTCAGGCTCTTGTAGCTTGTGCGGGTGTTACTTTAAATGCTGTTGCAATTGCGTTAGGATTGAAATTAAAAGATGGAACTGTCAAAGCTGAGGGTGAAATTGATTTCCGGGGTACATTAGGTGTTAATAAAGATGTACCTGTTGGTTTTAAAACAATCAGGTTAATATTCATACTCGATTGCGAAGAGTCTGATGATAAACTCGAGACTTTAATAAAACTTACGGAGAGATATTGTGTTGTATTTCAGACCATAACCGGAAATCCTGCAACCGAAGTATCATTTCAAAATAAATCCGGTCAAAAAAAATAAAAATATCCTGACAGATATTAATTTTTTTTAATTAATAATCTTAATAGATTTTATCAAACAAATTTTAAAATTATAAAAATAAACCCCGGGTGTATTATTTCCGGGGTTTATTCCTTCGTTTACCAATATCTCTGGATTTAATCCAGTAAGGTCATTCCGCTGTTTCGGGGATATCGGAAACGATGGTTTGATAACGTATTATCACTAGTATAAATGTATAACAAAAATTATTTCAAAATAATCTTAATTTTTTTTAAGAATTTTTCTTCGAATTGAGTTTTGAATATAATTAACTAATTTTGTGTTAATTAGCCGATATCTATTTACCGGGCTTCTTTGGTTTAAATGTGTTTAATGATAACTGCTCTATGTATCCGGCAACAGTTAAAATTGTATCCAGGCTTATTAAAGGCATTATCTTTTGATTTTTTATATATTCCGAAAGATAACTTTCGCTTGAAGTTTCGAGTCCGACACGTGCACATACAAGATAAGAAACGGATTCGGCTTCAATTTCCTTAATATCAGGGGCAAGTTTTGAACGGTCTTTCCACCAGCACCGGTTAATTACTCCGGCATGACCGCAGTAAATATGACCAAGTTCGTGAATTAAAGTTGAATATTTCACATTAACATCCCATGTGCTGTTTATTGTAACATCGAAATGATTCTTTTTATTCCTGACATATCCTGCTGCAGCGTTAGCAATTTCTTTCTCGTCAATAACTACATTTTCTTTTAAAGCATTTTTTATAGTTTTATAATAAATCATTCTGTCAAAATTGCCTTTGGTTGCGAAAGGATTTGTAAGTTCCTCCAATGAACTTTCGCCTTCTGTATCTTTAATATCATAAACAAATTCAACAGGTCCGAATGGTACAAGTATTACGAGCGGTCTCGCATAAGAAATCACTTTCCTTCCAAACCTTAACCATTTACTTTCATTCATTACAAACTCAACTCCCGGATTTTGTGTATGTATTAAAAAAGCATTGAAAGGTGAAAGGGAAGGGAACCGTTTTATAAATTTTAGCAATTCAAAAAATTTTGTAGAGTTGTTATAAACCGAACTTCTCTTAAATAATTCATCGAGAGCTTTGATTTTTTCTTTTGATTTTTCTTCTTTCGTAGAGAATAAAGCTGCTTGTTCCATAATCCGGTTATTTTATTATTTTAAAACAACTTAAACTTAATATCCGCGAGCAATTTATAGGTATTATAAATTTAGAAAATTAATTAAATAATAAAAAGTGAATAAGAGTGTTCCTTATGTTGTTGGTGATGCCGAAGAATGGCTAGGGGAAAATTTAAGGTTACAACGATTGAGCATTGTTACCAGAGAAAATAGTAATATCTATTCCGTTCCCAAAGAGAACTTTGGGAACGAGGTCGCGTGGGTTCTCACACAATCTCGGAGTGTTGTAACCAGAGAAAAACCTCACCCTATCCGTCTCCTAAAAGAAAGGGGATTATAACACTGTATCCGGAAATTATTTTATCATCAACATTTTTTTTGTATCACTGAAAATTAATTTTGAGTTGTTGTTTATTATTTCAAGTTTGTAAAAATATATTCCGCTTGATGATGGGAAATAGGGGAATTGGTTAATTGAAAATGGTATTTCATAAACGCCGGGTTGTAATTTTTCGTTGACCAACAATGCGATTTCTTTTCCGAGGATGTTATAGACTTTAAGACCTATTATCCCCCCTAACCCCCCTTCAAATGGGGGAATATTAAACTTAATATTTGTCGAAGGATTGAACGGATTCGGATAATTCTGTGATAATGAAAAGCCGGAAGGAATTTCCGAACTTATTTTTTTAATTCCTATGAATTCCGACAACGGGCGGCGCCAGATGCCAATATGAGTTGTACCGACGAAAATGTATCCGCCTGAAACGAGAAAACAGTTCACTGCAAAGGGTTGTGTAATACCTTCATTTTTTTCAATCCAGTTAGTTCCGGAATTTGTTGATTCATAAACGCTTCCTCCTCCTGCAAATATATTATTACCATCCGCAACTAATCCGTTTATAAATAAATACGTAAGACCATTATTCACCGGTTTCCAGTTTATTCCATAATTTGAAGTGAGAAAAACGCCGTTTAAAGTACCCGCGAAAATGTCAGAACCTGTAATTATAAGTGAAGAAATATTTTGGTTCGGTAAATTCATATTATTCCAGGTCGTTCCGTTATTAGATGAAAGATAAATGCTATTGTTGTTAGTTCCCACAAATATAGTCGTTCCTGATATCAGTATAGTTTTGATGGGAAAATTTGTTAATGATGTCTGAAACCATAATATACCAAAATTTGTGGATTTCCATATTCCTGTTGAACCTGCGTATAAATCTGTTCCGCAAAAAGCCAGTGCCTTAATATTTTTAAAACTCAAGCCGTAACTTACCGCTGTCCAGTTTGTACCGTTATTTGTAGTAACATAAACACCGCTGTCGGTTCCTGCAAACACTTTTTCGTTTGATATCGCAATGCCATTAACAGTTCTATTGGGTAATCCGATTCCGTTCCAGTCCATGCCGCTGTTCGAAGAAAGGAAAATTCCATTAGTACTCGCAAATGTGATACCCGCGTAAAGATTGTTTCCCGAGACGGTCATACAATTAACAGGAGCGGCAGGTATTCCGTTTGTCTGCAGCCACTGAGAATATGTATATGAATTAATAATAAGCAGATATGATAAAAGCAATAAAATATTTTTCATTTTTCCTGTTTATATATTAAAATATAATAACAATTATTTACATAATAAAAAGCGAAAAAAACCAGGAATTTAAAAGCCTTAATTTTTAAATTCACACACGGAATTAAATGGATTTTACTCTCGAATTGTGAATTTTTTTTGAATTTAATTTAGAATATTTAAATTTTATATTTAACGATTCTTTTATAAAATTAATCTACTCCAAATAATATGAATTATTATGATAAATTTGTTTCCAGGCATATAGGTCCTAACGAAGAAGAAATAAAGCAAATGCTTAAAGTTGTGAATGCAAATTCACTCGATAATTTAATGAACGAAACCATTCCCGAAAAAATAAGACTCGATAAACCTTTGAAGCTCGATGAACCTTTATCGGAATATGAATTTCAGAATTATATAAATTCTATTGCAAATAAAAATAAAGTTTTCAAATCTTATATCGGTATGGGGTATTATGATACAATCACACCGAGTGTTATAAAACGTAATGTTCTTGAAAATCCGGGTTGGTACACGCAGTATACACCATACCAGGCAGAAATTTCACAGGGAAGACTTGAAGCACTTTTAAATTTCCAGACTGTCATAATTGATTTGACGGGTCTGCCGATTACAAATGCATCATTGCTCGATGAAGGAACCGCGGCGGCAGAAGCTATGCACTTATGTTTCGCGCAACGCAAAGGTAATAAGGTTAACGCATTTAAATTTTTTGTTTCGGATAAATGTTTTCCTCAAACAATTGATGTTTTAAGAACGAGGGCAGAATCGCATAATATTGAAATCGTAACCGGCGATTTCGGGACGATTGAATTGAAAGATGAATATTTTGGTGTATTGGTTCAATATCCTGATGGAGACGGGGAAGTATATGATTATACGGAATTTTTTGAAAAGGCACATAAGCTTAATATTACAACTGTCGTAGCTGCGGATATTATGAGCCTTGTAATTTTAAAATCACCAGCTGAATTCGGTGCTGATATTGCTATCGGTTCGACACAAAGATTTGGTGTTCCGATGGGTTACGGCGGACCGTCGGCGGCATATTTTGCAGCGAAGGATGATTTTAAAAGAATACTTCCGGGAAGAATAATAGGAATTTCAGTAGATGCACACAATAATAAAGCTTACAGGATGGCACTTCAGACGCGTGAACAACACATCAGGAGAGAAAAGGCGACAAGCAATATATGCACTTCACAGGTTCTGCTTGCTATCATGGCAGGATTTTATGCGTTATATCACGGACCTGAAGGATTGAAAAAAATTGCTTCAGGAATAAAAAAATTAACAGATGCTTTAAATGATTCTCTTTTAAAAGAAGGTTATAAGCAAAAAAATAATTGTTTCTTTGACACGCTGAAAATTGAAATTTCGGATAAGGCGAAATTATATGAAATCAGAAAAAAAGCCGAATCGAAAGAAATTAATTTCAGATATTACGATAACGCAATCGGAATATCACTCGATGAAACGACAAATGAAAATGATATTAATTTAATTCTTGACATTTTCGGAGCCGATAAATCTAAAGTCAGTGAGAAAATAAATCTTCCACAAAATCTTACGAGGACAAGCGAATTTCTGAAACATCCTGTTTTTCATAAATACCACTCTGAAATGGAAATGATGAGATATATGAAATCGCTCGAGAATAAAGATTTATCATTAACCGGTTCAATGATTTCTCTTGGTTCCTGCACGATGAAAATGAATTCTTCGACTGAATTTTATACGATTGTTTTAAATGGTTTCGCAGGAATGCATCCTTTTGCACCTGCAGAACAGGCAAAAGGATATGCGGAGATGATAGATAAATTCGGGAAAGAACTTTGTGAAATTACAGGGTTTAAAGGAATTTCATTTCAGCCGAATTCGGGTGCACAGGGCGAATTTACAGGTTTGATGGTCATAAGACAATATCATATAAGCCAGGGAAATAGTCACAGAAATGTAGTGCTGATTCCGTGTTCAGCACACGGCACAAATCCGGCGAGTGCTGTAATGGCAGGAAACGATGTTGTAGTTGTTGATTGTGATGACAACGGTAATATTATGCTATCCGATTTGAAAAAGAAAGCTGAAGAGCATAAAGATAACTTATCTTCACTGATGGTCACTTATCCTTCGACTCATGGAGTTTTTGAAGAGGACATTATAGAAATATGTGAAGTGATACATAAATACGGCGGACAGGTTTATATGGACGGCGCAAATATGAATGCACAGGTAGGGCTAACGAGTCCTGCAAAAATAGGAGCAGATATCTGTCATCTGAATCTGCATAAAACATTTGCAATTCCTCACGGAGGCGGAGGTCCCGGAGTCGGACCGATTGCAGCGGCAGAGCATCTGGTAAAATTTCTTCCCGGTCACAGTGTAATTAAGCTCGGAGGAAAAGATTCGATTCATGCAGTATCTTCGTCACCTTACGGCAGTGCCGGCGTATTGTCTATATCATTTGCGTATGTGAAAATGATGGGTGAATACGGATTAACAATGGCAACAAAAATTGCAATACTTAATGCAAATTATGTAAAAGAAAAACTAAAAAATTATTACAATACTTTGTACACAGGTTCAAATGGACGTGTAGCGCACGAACTGATTTTCGATGTAAGAGATTTCAAAGCAAAAACTCACGTCGAGGTTATAGATATTGCGAAAAGATTGATGGATTATGGATTCCACGCACCAACTGTTTCTTTCCCGATTCACGGAACGCTTATGTTTGAACCGACGGAAAGCGAATCGAAATATGAACTCGACAGATTTTGTGATGCTATGATTTCAATAAGGGATGAAATTGAACTGATTGAAAAAGGTGAAATGAGTGATACAGATAATCCTCTGAAAAATTCTCCGCATACAGCTTTGCAAATAGCAAGCGCAGAATGGAAACATCCGTATTCAAGAGAGACAGCGGCATTTCCTGTAGTAAATCTTAAAAATAATAAATACTGGCCGGCAGTGAGCCGTATTAATGATGCATACGGAGACAGGAATTTAATTTGTTCCTGTGGAAGCGTTGAAGACTACCGGGTTTAATTTTAAATTATAAATTTTAAATTATAAAAACTCATTCCTGATTGTATAATCGGGAATGAGTTCTGTTTTTAGATTAAACATTGAAGTAATGCATTTGTCACCCTGAACTTGTTTCAGGGTCTAACAAATGTTTAAAAACGAGATTCTGAAACAAGTTCAGAATGACAAATAGTATTTTAAATTTATTTTATAAATGTTAAAGAGAAAAAATAATACCGTTTTCTACATTTTTTTCTGTGCATTTATATTATTAAATATTTTCTGGATTTTTTATCTGAGGCTTTTACCTTTCATCGATTTGCCTTTCCATCTTGCCGAAGCAACGATATTTAAAAATTTTGATTCATTTCAGTACTCCGATTTCTATTCGATTCCGTCCCTGTTAAAATCAAATACTTTCCACATGTTTTTTACAGGGTCGAATATTTTCCCTGACGTGGAATTTGCAAATAAAATTTACTTTAGTCTTTACCTGATATTATTTCCTGTTTCGGTTTTATTTCTCATAAAAAAATTAAACGGGAATATCTGGTTCGCATTTTTTTCCTTTTTTCTTATTTATAATCACAATGTGCATTGGGGATTTGTAGGATATGCAATGTCCGTACCCGTATTTTTATTTTATATTTATTTCTGCCTGAAGTATTTTGAAAACCGGAAAGGTATTTATATTTTAATATTGTCTTTGTTTCTTGTTCTAATATTTTTAATGCATTTCCAGACAGCAATTTTCGGAATACTTGTAATCCTTGTAATGGCAGGATTTAACAAGAGAAAAAACATTTTCTTTTTACTTTCGGTCATATTAATTGTATTGCCCGTTTTAATTATAATGATATACGCATATAAACTGGATGCGAATTACGAAAATAATGGTTTATTTCCGTATCTTTTCAGCTATTATTTAAAAGAATTTATTTTTTCTATTCCATTAAGACTAAAGAATTTATTTTTAATGGATAATTTTTATTTTTTTGAACAACCTTTAGGTTCTATATTTGCGTACATTTTTTCGTTTATTATTTTATTGCCGGTTGTAATAAAATTCGGGGAGTTTAAAAATATTATTTCGGTTTTGTTAAATAAAGAAACAGATAAAGAAAAACAGACAAATATAATTTCTTGGGAAACAAAATATTATTTATTACTTCTCATTATTTCTTTAATGTGTTATTTTTTCCTGCCCGATAATATTCCCGGACAGAATATTATTTATGAACGATTTTCCGTATTCATTTTGATTTTCACTATAATTATTTCAGGAGTTATTTATAAAGATGCAATTCCCGGTTTTTATAAAAAAACAGCAATTATAATTATTTGCGGGATTTATTTTACAATTATATCTTTTTATTTCATTCAATTTGATAATGAGGCAAATTGTTTTACGAAAGATATTTTCCCTGAAGTTAATTCAGGAAAAGTTCTCGCCGGAATTATTATTGATAATGACTTTAAAGGCAGACCTGTTTTTACACATTTTCCTATGTATTATACAGTCTGGAAAAACGGAATTACAACAGGTCTGGTTGATTACAGGTTCGGCGTTATCAAAAGAAAAGCAGATAAAGAAAAATTGCCGGTATATAAAGAATGGCTCGACAAAGATTTTGTTTATAATAATGAATATAATAATGTCGATTACATAATCGTCAAAGATAAAGAAGAAACAAAAATCAGTTATTACAGAATTATTAAAAAGTGCGGTGAATGGAGACTTTTCAGCGTAAAATGATTCGTACCTGCTTTTTAAAATATGTTTATCAGAACAGAGTTTTAAATTTCTAATTACATAAAAATTATATAATTTGAGAAATTAAAAATATATGACAACAACAGAGATTTTAGAAAAATATAAAAAAATTGCCGTAGTAGGATTTTCTGATAACAGGGATAGGGACAGCCATAGAATTACTTTTTATATGTATCGAAAAGGTTATAAAATTTATGGTGTAAATCCTAAACTCGGAGGAAAGAACATTGATGGAATAGAATGTTATAGCACTATTGCGGAAATTCCGGATGAAGTTGATATAGTCAATATTTTCAGGGTTTCGATTGCAGTATTACCGATAGTTAAAGATGTTTTAAAATTAATTTACAAGCCTGCAGTAATCTGGACACAGCTTGGTATATTTAATGCAGAAGCAAAAAAACTCGCGGAAGAAAACGGGTTTATATATATAGAGAATAAATGTCTTTACATCGAGCACAAAAAATTGGATTAACTAATTAAAAAATTTTTAAATTGGATTTTAAATCATTTGCAAAATCTCGAAAATTTTTCAGCATTCTAAGCTTCATTATCCCGTTCATCGTTTATCTGAAAACGATGGCACCTACGGTATCTTTTATAGATTGCGGTGAACTTGCCACGGTATGCGTGAAATTAGGAATCGCACATCCGACGGGTTATCCGCTTTTTACTATTCTGGGACATTTATTTTCTTTTATTCCGTTTCCGGAAGAAGTATTCAGGATAACTTTTATGTGCGGAGTAATATCCTCACTGGCTGTGGTAGTTTTTTTCAATATGCTTGTTTTCATTTTCAGGGAATTATATCTCGAACCCGACAGCAAAAAAGATAATTCGAAAAATCCGACTTTTGCAAAAGGCTTAAACGATTTAACGGTTTATTTTATTTCGTTCTCTTCATCCCTTATACTTGCGTTCTCTTTCACTTTCTGGAATGTAGCAAACTCAATCGAAGTATATTCACTGCACTGCTTTTATGTGATTTCGATTATTTATGTGATGCTCAAAGCATCTCATTTTACATTTCAATTAAATAAGGAAATGGAAAGATACTGGATATTATTCGGTTTCCTTGTTGGACTGACATTCTCGAATCATTTAAGCTCCGTATTTTTAAGCGTCGGTTGTATTTATTTATATTTTTCCGTGAGCGGTTTTAACGATGTATCATATAAGCGTCTTGCATTCATCGCAATTTTTTTCCTGATTGCTTTTACCGCTTACATTTATTACCCTTTAAGAGCGGATAATCCCTGGATTAGCTGGGGATATCCTAAGAATCTTTACAATTTTTACAGGCATTTTACAGGAAAGCAATTCAGCGTATGGATGTTTTCTTCGACGGAAGTAACTTCGAAGCAATTTTCTTATTATATAAGTGCCTTTCCAAAAGAATTTTTTTATTTCCCGCTTATATTATCTTTATTCGGTTTAATAGAAATTTTTAAAAGCCAGAAAAGATTATTTTATTTTACTGTCCTGTTATTTGCCTTTAATATTTTTTATGCAATTAATTACGACATTCATGATATAGATTCGTATTTTTTGTTATCATATATAGTTAACTCAATCTGGATTGCATTCGGAATATTATTCATTGTGAAAAGAGCTAAAACAAATAAACTTCAGATTAGTGTTGCCAGTCTACTTATAGCCGCAGTTATACTTTTTTCGAACTATAAAGAGAACGATGAAAGTAATAATTATTTCGTACGTGATTACACTTTTAACGTATATAATTCCGCTCCCGGAAAATCTATAATCATTACTTCTCAATGGGATTTCTTTGTTGCATCGTCCTGGTATTACCAGATGGTAAAGGGCATGAGACCTGACATCGCCGTAATAGATAAAGAACTTCTAAGAAAAACGTGGTATATACATCACATTCAGGTACATTATCCGGATATTTATGAACGTTCCAAAACCGAATTCGAAACATATAACGTAGAGCTAACAAAATTCGAACACGAAACATCGAGGTATACCAGTCCGCAAACTGAAACGGATAAACAGGACCTGATGAAAATTAATAATGCTTTCCTTGCACTAATGAATAGTCTCGTAGATAAAGATTATTCGGATTATGCGATTTACACTACTTCGGAAATTGAACAAAATAATCAGGAAAGATTTGGGAAAGATTATATTCGAATTCCTGAGGGAATAATTTTCCGTTTAACGAAAGACAAAAACCTGCCCGTCACTCCTGAACCCGATTTGCAATATACTATAAGCAATGAAAAAGATTATTATCATAATTTTATTATGAATGCGTATTATACATATTATGTACAACGAGCTAATTTTTTAATGAATAAAAATGAATTCGATACTGCCGAAAAGCTTTTGCAGAAAGCGCTTGAACTGAGTCCGCAGGATAAAACTGTTTATAATTTAAGGAATAAAATTAATCAACTAAAATCTTTACCGAAAAAACCTTAGTCTGATTGCATTGAAATGTATACCTATAATGTTCTTTTTAATAATAGCCCTAACTGTTATTAATTGCAAAATATTGTATTCCTGCGATAAAGAATTTTATTGTTCGAAAGATTCTTCTGAAACCAAAATTTTTGTAAATAAAATTTTAATTATCGGAAACGATGTAACGAAAGAGGAAGTTATTCTTCGGGAAATACGTACCAAGGAAAATGACACAACAAATATAATAACATTACAAAACGATGTGTTAAGATTATATAATCTTGGTTTGTTCAATAAGGTTGAATTTCTGCCTCTGCCGGCAGGGAATGATAAATTTAATCTGATTATTACTGTTTCAGAAAATTTCTATATTTTGCCTTTACCGCAGGCTGGTTTTAAGGAAGGTGATATTACAAAATTTTGGGCAGGCATGAATTTGATGTGGCGAAATTTCCGGGGGATGAATGAAACCGTCAATTTGAATTTTGGTTTAGGTTATGAGCCGTTTATATACGCCAATTATTCGAATCCCTGGTTAGGAAAAAATGACCATTTCTTTACGAATTTTAGTGTCGGATACAGCAACACAAATAACAGAAATGTTTTCAGAGAAGATACCGTCAATTCCGTACTGACAAAAGATGACCTGCAGCAATATAAATTAAATAATTTCAACAGCAGTTTCACAATAGGTAAATATCTGACCAAATTCGCAAATGTAAATGCGTCACTGGGTTATAACTTTTTAAGCGTATCCGAAAATGCAAATGGTCGCACAATTTCACCGGATGGAAAAGATTCATATTTATCGTTTACAGCGGGCTTTAATTACGATAAAAGGAATTTGTACAATTATACGACATCCGGAACTTATGCAGATATTAAATATTATAAATTCGGAATATTTCACAATCAAATTGACCTTAACAGAGTTTGCCTGGATTTAAGAGAATTCATTCCGTTAAATTTATTTAAAAATTTTTCCGTCACTTTAGCTTCAAGGTTAGTTACTTCAAATGCAATTGGCGGAAGCATGCCTGTATATTTGAGGGAAAGTTTCGGATTCGATAAAATAATCAGGGGCTGGAAAGATAATGTATTCGACGGGGAAAATTTACTGGGTTTATTTACAGAGTTAAGAATTCCGGTGATAAAACCTTTTCTGGTTGACGGGAAAAGGCACATAATATTTAACAAGTTTTCAATTTTAAGAAATTTTAGCTACAGATACGGAATGTTCGTGACTGCTTTTTTTGATGTCGGCAACACATATAACAGGGAAGATAATATTATGGACGTTCATTTCAGAAACGGATTCGGAGTAGGATTGAATTTTCTTCTGCCTTTTGACGTCGTGGCAAGAATTGACCTTGCGGCAAGAAAACAAAATTCCGTATATTATTCACAGTTTATTTTTTCATTAGCATCATCTTTTTAATATGGAATATTATTTTACAATACCACAAAATATTGATTTGGATAAAAACGAATTATCGTTAAAAGATTTTGAATACAAACACCTTGTCAAAGTATTAAGAAAAAAGCCTGACGACGAAATTACCGTAACAGATGGAATCAGAAATATTTATATATGTAAAATTAAAATGATAACCGGAAAAGAAATAATTTGTGAAATTATTGAAAAAAAATTTAATTTAAATGAACCGGTTCAAAACCTTACACTTTTCATATCGCCCCTTAGAAATTTATCGAGATTAGAATTTGTAATTGAAAAAGCAGTTGAACTCGGTGTAAACAGGATTTATCCGGTTATATGCGAATATACCGTAAATAAAAGCAAGTTCAGCAAATCGAAACTGGAAAGAATTAAAAAAATTATTATTTCCGCTATGGGGCAGTCACAAAGATGTTTCCTGACCGAATTTTTCAATGTTATTTCTTTTCAGGAAATGTTAAATTATACAAGTTCATTTCGTTCTAAAATTGTAATGTATGAATTTGAAAAATCAGATTCTAAACTCCAAAAAATAAATGACAAGGATGTTGCTTTATTAATAGGTCCCGAAGGGGGATTTAAAGAATCTGAAATAGAAATTCTGATAACTGACAACTGGCAGGTAAAATCTCTCGGTTCACGCAAATTAAGAGCGGAAACTGCCGCAATAGTTTCTGTTTATGATATATTAAAATAGGATATTTTTTATTAACCAATTAATTATAACGCTATGAAAATTAAATTACTACTTCCGTTAATTTTGGTTTTATTTATTTCGTCATTATCTTTTGCTCAGTTTGATAAACCGGTATTTCAATTTGGATTCGGAATAGTCCAGCCTCAAGCCGATTTAAAAGGTGACCAGTTCGTAAATTATACAAATAATTATTATACCCCGGTAATTGGTAGTACAATTTCAGGAAATTTTGCTTTAGTAGATTCTAACTTATTTGCAAATAATTACGGTGCTAAGACAGGTATTTACATTCACGGCGTAGGTAAAATTAATGTGGATAAATACGAAATATTCAGACTGATTGGTGAGTTGTCATATAGTTCATTTAACACATTTGAATCGGCAAAATCAGGTTTTACACCATTATTTGTCAGGAGTGGTAATAATGTAACGTGGCAACCGTATCCTATAAGTTATGATTATTCATTCGGAAATTTCGGAATAGGATTAGGTGTTGAACTTGCACCTACTTCTTTTACTAAATTAATGTCGCCTTTTTTTGATGCAATGGTTTCAATGAATTTCTTTAATGCAAAACTTACACGCACTACAGGTGTAAACGATACAACAAGTGCAACTTTCGATGCTTTCAGGATAGGTGTTAAGTTCGGAACAGGACTTGAATTCAAAGTAAGCAACCAGTGGGGATTTGTTCTTGGCGCAAAATATGATTTAGGAAATCTTTTATTGAAGAGCAATGATCAGGTTGGCTTAGTGGAGTGGGGAAGGTCAGGCGCCTCAATAAATGATGAAGGCGGTACATTTTTATCAAATCTTCCATACGCATTGGGTGATTTTGGTTATGGACAGTTTAACAGTAAAACAAAAGCGATTGACTGGGCAACATTTTACATTGGCGTGAATTTCTACCCGATAGTAAATAAAACTACTAAAAAATAAAAATTTTCTTTTTTCCAATTTTGGATATAATAATGTTCCCGGGCTCCCGTTCGGGAACATTTTTTTTGGAACTACGCTCATATTTCACGAATTATTTAATATCTACATAATGTTCTTGCTTAATTGCCACGAGCTTCAGCTCGTTGGATGATTAACCGATTAAGGGCTTTAGCCCAAAATTGTTTTGAGTTAAGGGCTAAAGCCCAATAAATTGAAAAATTAACCACGACTTAAAAGTCGTGGCAATTGAGCGAATCAAATTAATTAGATTAATACTATTCTAAGGATAATTAGTTTCTTTTTCTCATCCAACCGACCGGGAACATTTTTTTTGTTGATAAATAATTTTTAAAATTATAACTTTTCGAAACGTATTTTAAAAAATAATTGTTTATATAAGTAACTAATAATAATAAAATTATGAAAATAATTAACAGTTTTATTTTTATCTTTGCAATACTTCTTTTCATTTCCGGCTGCGGTAAAAAATCCGAAGTGATCACAGATAAGAAGACAGATGTAAAAACCGAAACAAATCAAACGGGAAAACCGGATGCCGAACTTATAAAAAAAGGAAATGATATTTTTTATTCCGCATCGAAAGAAACAGGTTTGAAGTGTGCAGACTGTCATAGTGACGGAACAAACACAAATAATATAGAAACAAAATTTCATGCTCCTGTGATGGGTGCTACGAAGCGAACATCGGTTTACAATGGTATGTTTAAGGGTGCTGATGTATTGAAAAATGCCTGCGGAGGAACTGAATGCTGGAAAACTTATTTAAAAAATGAAACACCTTTGACTGATGAACAGGTAAACGCCTTAAATGCATATTATATATCCGTTTCTAAAGGCGATGAAAAAGAATTTGCTTACACAACGATAGGTGCTCCGACAAAAGATAAAGCAAAATTAAAAGAAGACCAGACAAAAATTGCATCACTTACAGGAGATGCAGTAAAAGGCGGAACATTATTTAAAGATGCCTGTTCGTTTTGTCACGGAAAAAATTCAACCGTGAAGAAAGTCCCGAGCCTTGCTGAAAATAAAGAAGATGTTAATATGAAAAGTATTATTTACCATATCCGTTTGGGAAGTAAGTATATGCCGTTCTATAGTTTTGAAAGCCTGACCGACCAGGATGTTGCGGATATTTGTGCTTTTATATTAAATAATAAATAATTTTTACCTTAAAAGGTAAAACGCTGAAGATGAAATGAGTTATTAGTTTATCAGCTTTATAAACTTTACGTTTAAAGTCTTTTTATATTGATTTCAAGCGCGGAAGTTTACATAAATACCATATATAATATGATGAGGATTATTCCGGCAATTGTAAGTGTTGCATAATCCTGAACTATTCCTGTTTGTAATTTTCTCCAGTCAAAGCTCAGCTTTGACAAATAAACTGCAATTCCGTTTACAGCTCCGTCTATTATTTTCATATCAAAAATTTTCCACAAAAATTTATCGGATGTTTTTTGAACCGGGTTAACAACCACCAAATCATAAGCCTCATCCACATAATATTTATTCTCAACAAGTTTGCCGAAGCCTTTCGCGGTTTTGAATTTTTCCTGCTGCGAATATTTTCTGAATGAAAAAATTATTGCTGAAACTGCAATTGCAACTGAGACGAAGACAAGCAAAATCTCGATGCCGATAGAATGTTCTGTTGCAGGTTTAGAAACCGCTAATAAATTATTTGCATTTTTAAAAACAGGTTCGAGCCATTCATCCAATAAATTCGGCAAGCCTAAATAATGCGGGAATCCGATAAAGCCGCCAATGACTGCTAATACAGCAAGAATGATGAGCGGAATTATCATTACTTTGGGAGATTCGTGCGGATGAATGGTTTTTTCATCATATCGCGGTTTACCATAAAATGTTAAGGCTATAAGTCTGAACATGTAAAATGCCGTCAATCCTGCCGTTAATAATACGATTACGTAAGGGAGAATACCGGCATTAATAAAAGTCTTATATAAAATTTCATCCTTGCTGAAAAAACCCGAAAGGGGAGGAATCCCTGATATTGCGAGTGCTCCGATGAAAAATGTGATAAAAGTGGTTTTCATCTTCGTCTTCAGGGCGCCCATTTTAGTAATGTCCTGTTCATCCTGCATTGAATGGATAACTGAGCCGCTTCCAAGAAACATCAGAGCTTTAAAAAAAGCGTGTGTAATTAAATGAAATATCGCAACTGCATAAGAAAATGTACCGAGTGCGATAAACATAAAACCCAACTGTGAGATAGTTGAATATGCTAAAATCTTTTTAATATCGTTTTGTTTTATTGCGATTGTCGCCGCAAATATTGCTGTAAATATGCCAATGAAAAGAACAATATTGGTGGAAATAGGGGACAGTACATATAAAACTGAGCATCTTGCAATAAAATATACGCCTGCAGTAACCATTGTTGCCGCATGTATTAATGCAGAAACGGGAGTGGGACCGGCCATAGCATCCGGAAGCCACACAAATAGTGGAATCTGAGCTGATTTACCAGTTGCGCCGAGGAAAAATAACAATGAAATAGCTATCAATAAACTATTATTCAAAGGTAAATTCGCTATATTTCCCAGAAATTTTGATATTTCAAGAGTACCAAAATTTGCAAATACCAGGAACATTGCTATTAAAAATCCAAAGTCACCAATCCTGTTTATAATAAATGCCTTTTTTGCTGCATCTCCGGTAAATTTTTTCTCATACCAAAAACCAATTAATAAATATGAACAGAGACCAACGCCTTCCCATCCTAAAAATAATAACAAAAAATTGTCTGCAAGAACAAGATTCAGCATCGCAAAAATAAATAAATTCATATATGCAAAGAACTTAGAATATTCTTTATCATTATGCATGTAACCAATAGAATAAACGTGTATTAAGAATCCAACACCTAATACAATTAATAGCATAACCAATGAAAGGGGATCTACAGTAAAAGCATAATTGATTCCAAGGTTACCGGTTAAAATCCAGTTGAAATAAGTTATGCCTATTTTCCTTGATTCAGGCTCAAGACCCAACATTTCAACAAAACTAATAATAGTAAGTACAAATGGAATAAAAACTAATAATGACGCGAGTATCCCGGAGATTTTTTCAGAATTAATTTTTTTTCCGAATAATCCATTGATGAGAAATCCAATTAAAGGTAAGAGAGGAATTAAATAAAAATAATTAGCCATTATTTATATATTTACCATTTTAAAATATTTATCTCGTCTATATTAACTGTTTCTTTATTACGATAAAGCGAAATGACTATTGCAAGACCAACCGCGGCTTCTGCGGCTGCTACAGTCATAACGAAGAAAACGAATATCTGACCTGTAATGTTTCCTAAAAATGAGGAAAAAGCTACTAATGACAGGTTTATGGAATTTAGCATTAATTCGATTGACATGAATATTATTATTGCATTCCGGCGAATTAAAACGCCTGTAACGCCAATCGAAAATAAAATTCCACTAAGCAGCAAGAAATAATTTAGTTCAATCATTTTTTGATTTATCAACTTAATTGTATGTCAACATTAATGTTGACAGCCTACCATATTTCAGGTTAGCAAAATATTACTTAAAATATGAATTGTTTAAAACAAATAAAATATAAAATTAAACATATATTCATAATTATTTGACATACGAATCGACATAAATGTTTAAAAAATTTTATTCTGCATTTCATCATAAGTTAAAAATTGAAATTTTGCTGTCATCATTCGGCAGGGAAGCAAATCGATATATACGACTTTACATAATATATATTATATAACACATTTATATAATAAAGCCCGCAATGTTTATTTATTAAAAGTTCTAATTTTCCTATATTGTATTAAAATTGAATGAAATTAATTGACAAATACATATTAAAGCATTTTATACAAAATTTCTTTTTCGGGCTATTTTGTTTTATTTTAATATTTATACTTGTCGATTTATTTGAGAATCTGGACAAATTCATTGATAAAAGCTTAAGCATAACATCTGTTATACAATATTATATATATTTTATTCCTGATATAGTTAAATTGATTTCTCCCGTCGGAATGCTCCTCGCCTCTTTATTTACAATCAGCAGATTTATTAATTTTTCGGAATTGACCGCAATGAAATCTGCAGGTATAGGAATCGTGAGATATCTTGTACCCATAATGACATTTGGAATTATTGTTACGGGATTTTCAATTTATTTTGACGGATGGATTGTTCCAAAAACTAACCAGTTAAAATACAATTTCGAAAGAAATTACCTTGGTAAGAATTCAATTCCAAATATTATACAAAACATATATTTAGAAGATAAAAGCAACAGGAATATTGTAATTAATTCGTACGATAAAAAACTTCAGCGGTGTTTTAATGTATCCATTCAAATATTTAATACGGATACGCTCACAAAACTCGATAAACGCTTCGATATCCGTGAAATGGACTGGGATTCTTCGAAAAGCGAATGGAAGTTATTGAATGTTTACAAACGTTCATTCAGTAATCTTGCAGATGAAAAAATAAATTATTACGCGGAAATATTCGTATCGCAATTAGATGATTTAAAGAAAATTAATATTGACCCTCAGCAGATAATTAACAAGCAACTTAAGCCGGAAGAGCTTGTGCTGAGTGATTTCAGAGAATTCATAGACAGACTCGAAATCAGCGGTCAGGAAGTTGCAAAGGAAGAGGTTGATTATTATTCCATTATTTCCTTTCCTTTTGCAAATCTTGTAACTATTATTTTTGGTGTTTCCATTTCCTCGAACAGGCGCAAAGGCGGAGCTGCATTGCATTTCGGGGTTAGTATAATCGTAAGTTTTCTTTATCTCGGGTTTGTAAAAATCTCACAGGTATTCGGTGATAATGGTGATTTAAATCCAATCATTACAGCCTGGCTTGCTAATGTAATATTTCTTGCAATTTCCCTACTGAACTTCTACAGACTAAACCGTACTTGATTAAACTGCAAATTTTATTTGTATTTATCTTTTTTGTATTTATCTTTGCTCTATATTAAGCATTCAAAATTCAAAATTTAAAAAGCATTCTTGATGAACTTGAAAAACTTGATAAACTTAATTTATTTTTTCGTCTTTTGGTTTTCCAGGAATCTGAAATCCGAACGCATTGTCACTGAACTGAGAATTCGAAGCAATTTCACCAAATTGATTTTCGTACCTTGAAATATTTTCTTTCAATGCAGCCAAAAACATTTTTGAATGCTGTGGCGTCATTATAATTCTGGAATGCACTTTCGCTTTTGGTATTCCCGGTAATATTCTTGTAAAATCGAATATGAATTCCGCAGGTGAATGAGATATTATAACCAAATTTGAATAAGCTCCTTCAGCTTCTTTTTCACCTAATTCGATGTTTATTTGTTGCTGTTGATTTTGATTTGGGTCACTCATTTTATTTCATTTTATTAATTTGTTCAAAATAACTTAATCTGCACTGATATTCAAACTTAAAAACCTCCCCTTTCGAATCTATTTTAAAATTTGTAAAATTTATAAGATTCCTAAGATTCGTAAGATTCGTGAATTACTTGTTCTAAAGATTAACGTAAGTCAACATTTATGTTGAATGCTTGTCGTTCTTCAGACAAGCATATTAATTTTAGTTTAGTAAATTTACATAGTTTGTGAATTTAAAGAATAGCTAAACACTAACAAAAGACATCATTTATTCAATGTATTTTAAATAAATTATTTTTTAAATTATTAGAAAATAAAATTTATCATATGGAAATACAAGATTTAGCCCTATTCAAAAAAATATCGAGAGAAAATTATTATAACATCTGGCAAAAAGTAAAAAGAAATGAACAACTTCTCGGAGAAGATAAAATTGCCGGCGAACTGATGAAACAGCATTCGGAATATTACGAAGATTGGGATTCTACTGACTTTGATTATGAATATAGTCCGGAAACAGATGAAGTCAACCCTTTCCTTCATTTACAGTTTGATACTATTATTATGAACCAAATAACAAGTAATTCTCCCCCGCAAACCAAATTAGCGTATGATAGACTGCGGGAAAAAGGGAAAAGTCATTTAGATTCATTACATAAACTTGCATCCGTCATTGTAGAGGAAATTTGGAATATTATAAAATACGGAAAAGAATTTAATGAAAAAAATTACATCCGTAATTTAAAAAAGATAAAATAATTTTTATTCTATTCCCCTCTTAATGATATCATTTTGAGTTTTTCGATTTTTAAAAAAATTGTAATCTTGATGTTCCAAAATGGAACATCAAGTTCCTTAGAATATAAATATAATTATCATATACCATTAACTGCTATCAATAGGAATCTTTCGCCCCTTCTACGTCGTACTTTGCTTTTGATTCAGATGTCCTTTTTAGGTGAGGGTTAGGGGTATGATATTTTTGATTACTATAAAAATGGAAAACATCGCAATCCATACATGTTTTTGTAAGGGAAAAAATACAGGATACTCATCTAACCATGCATTATAATAAATTGCATCTTACAATCTTATAAATTTTATAAATCTTATAAATCTTAAGAATTTTACAAATTTTCTAATTATCAGAATTCAATTAATCTTGAATAATCACCTTTAATTATATAATTTTGATAAAATTTTTTTAATATTATAATTAACTCATGAGTTTATTAGTTATTGGTACTCTGGCTCTCGATACAATCGAAACGCCTTTTGGTAAAAAAGAATATACTCTCGGCGGGTCGGCAACTTTCATTTCCACAACCGCAAGTTATTTCACTCACAATACACGGCTTGTAGGCATTGTCGGAAGCGATTTTCCAAAGGAAGAAATTGAATTCTTGAAATCAAAAAATATAGATATTTCCGGTCTGGAAATTTCCAAAGACAAAAAAACATTTCACTGGCACGGAGTTTACAGCCATGATATGAACGTCCGCGAATCAATAACAACAGAACTTAATGCGTTCGAAACATTCGACCCCGTTATATCCGATAAATTCAAAAAAAGCGAATACGTCTGCATAGGTAATGCCGACCCCAGCCTGCAAAAGAAAATTATACTTCAGCTCGGGAAGCCAAAATTATTAATGATAGATACAATGAATTTCTGGATTGAAGGAAAACCAAAAGAGCTTAACGAAACTTTGAAACTTGCAGATATCATCGTTGTAAACGATTCCGAAGCCCGGCTTATATCCGGTGAAAATAATTTAATAATTGCCGCTCATAAAATAATGAAAATCGGACCTAAGATTCTTATAATTAAAAAAGGTGAACACGGAGCATTGCTCATTACCAAAGATTTGATTTTTTCCGTTCCCGCCTTCCCTCTTGAAACTGTATTTGATCCTACGGGTGCCGGAGATACGTTTGCCGGAGGTTTTATGGGATGGCTCGATAAAACGGATGATTTATCAACTGAAAATCTTAAACTTGCAATAGTTTTCGGGAGTGTTATGGCTTCCCTTTGCGTGGAAAAATTTTCTCTTGAAGGAATCCGGAATTTAACGAATGATGTTATCATGAAAAGATTCTATGAATTCCGAAATCTTACACAATTCGAAAACGTAAAATTGTAACATTTTTAATATAAAATTCGTATGTCATTAATAAGCACGGAAGCATTTGTAATAAACGGATTTAACTACGGAGAAACGAGTAAAATTGTGACTTTTTTTTCATTCGAATCAGGAAAGTTCAGTGCGGTTGTAAAAGGAGTAAGGGCGTTGAAGTCAAGGTACAGCGGGGTTTTTGAAAATATGAATCTCGTAAATTTGTTCTTTAACAAAAAGGATAACAGGAGTTTGCAGGTGATTTCAAAAGCTGACTGCATAAATTCTTTTAAAAATGTAAAAAAAAATCTCGATAAACTGAATATCGGATATCAGATTCTTGAGATTACAAACAAGACGACGATTGAATATGACCCTCATCAGGAAATATTCTTTCTATTAAAAGATATTTTATTGATGCTGGACAACATGAAATCGCCAAACGATTTGCCTGTATTATTGTTTAACGTAAAACTTGCAAACTATCTTGGTATCGAGCCTGCAGTTCTGAATTTAGAGGAGAAATTTGACGGAAATCAAATGGTTGCAGACGGAACTTTTACAGTCGATAAAACATTAAAATTATCGGAAGAAGAATATAATTTGTTGCAATTATTAAGAAACTATGAATTTGATTTAAACGAAAATATCAGTTGTGATGTCTATATTGTAGATAAACTGATAAAATTATATGAATCCTATTTTATTCAGGGTTTTCATAAATCAACTTTTTTAAAAACAAATAAAATTAAAGAGGAATTAAAAAGGAAAATATGATATTTTTTTAATGCTTTTAATAATAAAAGTCAAATAAATATTTAAAGGAGAAAAAATATGTCAAAAAAATCAATTATTGCAAGCGCCTCTTTAGTCGTGGTTGCACTGTTATTTGCTGCTATTTTGATTGCTAATTTCAGTAACGTTAAAAACCTTGTTGCATACTCGCAGATTGATTTTAAAACAGAACCGCCTGTAAAAACTACAAGTTCGGATATTAAAGGTATGAACGATGCTTTTGTTGAGATTTCTAAAGCTGTAACGCCTTCCGTTGTTTACATCGATGTAACATCGACACCTCAAAAGAATGAACAGGATAAAAACTTTCAGTTCTTTTTCGGACCGGATTTTAAAATGAACGATGCCCCTGTTCACGGCACCGGTTCAGGCGTAATTATCAGCAAAGATGGATATATTATGACTAACAATCACGTGGTCAAGGAAGCTTCAGATAAAGGTATAAAGGTTATTTTAACAGATAAAAGAGAGTTTACAGCAAAACTGATTGGTACCGACCCCAATACAGATATAGCCGTAATAAAGATTGAGGCAAATGACCTCACTGTTGCCGCCATAGGTAATTCTGATGAAGTGCAGGTAGGTCAATGGGTGCTAGCAATCGGAAATCCCCTCGGGCTTACTAATACAGTTACTGCAGGAATTGTCTCGGCTCTAGGAAGGAATATTAATATAAGCGGAGATACATATGCAATAAATAATTTCATACAAACAGATGCGGTTATAAATCCCGGAAATAGCGGTGGTGCACTTGTTAATATCAACGGCTCTGTGATTGGCATTAACGCAGCAATTAAAACTAATAATGGTTATTACCAGGGATATGGATTTGCAATTCCGATAAACATAGCTAAAGATGTTGCTGAAGAATTAATCAAGAACGGTAAAATTGAAAGAGGTTATATCGGTGTTTCCATTAAAGATATGGATGAAGTTGAAGCTAAAGGTTTGGGACTGGATAAACCGAGAGGTGTATTGCTTCAAAACGTGCTTAAAGATGGTGCCGGTGATGATGCAGGATTAAAAACGGGAGATGTCATTTTCAGTGTTGACGGAAAAGAAGTAAATGCGGCAAATCAGCTCCAGACAATTATAGGTTCAAAACGCCCCGGTGACGTCGTAACTCTTTCTGTTTACAGGGATGGAAAAACATTTGATAAAAAAGTCACTTTAAAAGCGAGAAGTGAAAAAGATATTGCGGCAAACAATAATAATCAAAATCAAAACAACGAATCAGGAGACGTTACATCCAAAAAATTCGATAATATAGGAATCACTGTGATGAATCTGAACAGTAATATGAAACAGGAATATGACGTGAAAAACGGTGTGATTATTAAAGATGTTTCGAATTTTTCCGAATCTTATGAAAGAGGCTTAAGACCTGGTTTGGTTATTACAGAAGCCGATAAAACAAAAATTGAAAATATTCAGGATTTTGAGAATATTATGAGCAAAAAAGTTAAAGGTGATATTTTAATGGTTAAAGTGATTTCTCCGGCAAAAGATGTCAGATTGATTGCCATAGAAATACAGTGAAACTTTAATATTAAATAATGTGTTTAGATAATTGGTATTATAATAATACCATGCTTTGCAAATTGATTTAAAAGTAGATTCTCGTTTTTTAATACCCTGCTTTTTTATTAGCAGGGTATTGAGAACGGGAAAAGTTATAAGTTGAACATATTTTAGATTTGGTTGAAATTAGGCATATTTAAACACATTTCTTAATTAAAAGCATATATTTTATTATAAATTTTTTACTTGAATTTGATGTATAAAAGAAGTATATTTTTACACTTTATGATTAGGACCACTATAAATATAGTTATTGTTGTGATGTTTCTTTTTATTGGAATTAATACAAGTTCCGGTAATAATAAACATTTCTACATTTCGGATAAAGGTGGTAATGGCGGTGGATCAACAAGTGTAAATAACGATGATTATCGTCTTTATCAGAACTACCCTAATCCATTCAATCCCGTAACCAGGATAAGTTATCAGATAAACAAAGAAGGGTTTGTATCTCTTCACGTATATAACTTAGTTGGTCAAATCATAAAAGTATTGATCAGCGAAGATCAACAACCGGGAAGGTATGAAGTCGAATTTGACGCGACAGACCTTCCGACAGGCGTATATCTTTACAAGTTGCAAATCAACGGATTTACTTCTGTAAAGAGAATGACTTTGCTGAAATAAAATTACTTTTTCCTTAAAATAAATTTTTTGAAATGAAGAAATTTCCATTTATTTTTTTATTCATCTTCATTATTTTTTCTTTCAATTTATCATATGCTCAGGGAATCATCTATGATGATTTTGGGAAAAAAGATCTACCGGGGTGGACCTCAACAGGTGTAGATTTAAAATATTCTCACGAAACAGATAATAAAGAAAACGGCTACGCAGAAATCCTTTCAAATTCCACATTTAAACCCGGCACTTCAATCGGCAAAATCAATAAACGTGCTTCGATATTATTTACAGCAGGTAATTATATCAATGTTATGTTTAAAGGTCTTGCAAACGATGTCAATGTAAGGTTTGAAATATTATATGACATCGATAACAACGGAAAATATAATGAAGACAAAGACATAATGCTTTTATCCAAACCATTATCGCTCAATTTCAGCGGATGGAAAGAGATTAAATTAAAACTTGATCAGGATAATTTTAAAATTGTTTCCAGGTTCGACGATGACTTTTCCGTAGTCGAAGAAGAATGTCTCGCGCTTCAATTTGAATTTGAAGCGGGAAAAAATTATAAAGATGCAAAATTCGAATCGGGTATTGCATTGATTTCGGAAATAGTCAGTAAAGACAACTTTACGGATTTTTCGAAGGATAATACTAAACCTGATGAATCATATTTCGATGCTAAAAATTATCCGAATCCCTTTAATCCGACAACAACAATCAGTTATAACTTAAAGGAAGCGGCAAGTGTGAGACTCACGGTTTATGACAGGCTTGGCAGAGAAGTTAAGGTTCTTGTCGATGAAAATCAAAGCCAGGGTACACATACAGTCGATTTTAACGGCTCGAATCTACCCAGCGGAATGTATTTTTACAGGATAAAGGCAAATGAAAAAACCGAAGTGCGAAAAATGATTCTCGCAAAATAATTTTATCATATTTAAGAACACAAAAAAAGCACGATTTTTTAAATCGTGCTTTTTTTATATAAACTTGTCATCTCCGAATGTGCGTTCTTTGCATCCCGATGCTCTTTATCGGGACTCTAATCGGGGATCCCCTGCCATAAGGCTTGCAAAATTATCTTATCGGGTAGTACTTCTAACTTAATAATTGAATTAATTGAGTTCATTTATTCAAAATTCAAAATTCAAAATTAATGTTTTACTTTATAAGCAACATTTTTCTTATGCTTGTAAAGTCCCCTGCTTCGAGTTTGTAAAAATATACTCCTGATGATAAATTGCTTCCATTAAACCGGACTTCGTAAGACCCCGGATTTTGTTTTTCGTTTACAAGTGTTTCAACTTCGCGACCGATTACATCATAAACTTTTAAAGTCACAAATGGATTCCTGCTTTCGCAGGAATGACAAACAGATATTTCATATTGTATGACAGTCACCGGATTAAACGGGTTAGGATAATTCTGACTTAATTCATATTTTACCACTATCTCATTTTTTCCAATTCCAATCGAACCATTACTCGTTATATTTATAAAATCTATTCCAATATAATCCGAATTTTGTCCGCCTGGTCCGCCATCGGTAACGGCATACCTGATTGCAAATCTGCCGATTGGACTTGGGTCAGGGGCAGCAAAAGTATTTAATTCCCATCCTGTGGTACTGACTTTGAATCTTCCAAGTTCTGTCCAATTACCTTCCGGCACTGAATCAGTTGTGGAATACATAACCCGAATAGAATCGGGAAATATGCTTCCGTCTTCCGACCTTGAATAAAAAAATAATGAATCGTTTCTGTATATGCCATTTGGAGATATAATAGGAAACACAAGCCAGTTGTCTATATTACTGGTTCCCGTTACTGAATTAAAATTTGAAGCAACATAACCATTAGACGGACCTTCATACGCCGGAAATTCGGCAGGGTTGCCCTGAAACCACGAGGGTGCTATTCCCGGGATATTTGTTCCCCTATTGTAGACTAAATACCCCCTGCTTATCAGTGACGATGTATCATTTGCACCATTTAAACTGTCGGTGTAAATGAGGTCTCCTGTGATTTTGTACAACGAATGTATTTTATTTATAATTTTTTTGTTCGCGTGATTTGTTTTCGAACCGTGCGGATTTTTATCCCCGAATTCAAAACTGAAAAATAAAAATGTCAGTAATATGATAATTAAAACTTTTGCCTTTTTCATTAGTTAATAGTTTAATTTAAGTTAAATATTAATATTTAAAAGTTCAATGTGTATGATGACCTTTATTTATAACCCATATTAATAATTAAAGACATGCAAAAATTTATTAATAAATAAATCAATATTAAAAGCTCAAATACTTGAAACCGTTTAAACGGTTAATTTTCACTGTTATTAATCTTCCCACAGATAAATCTGTGGGTTGTAAATTTTTAATTTTTAAATAACTTCAGTTACTAATAATAAATTCGGATTCCTGTTCTGAAATTAATCCCTAATAATTGCAACTTCTTTATCATATTGCAGCAATTCATCGAGAAATTTTTTATCGAGGGCAGACGGTTCATTTTTAAATTTATCAAGATTTACAAGTATACCTATCCCTTCACAAATAATTTTTTTCGTAACATCATTTTCAATTATCTGTTCAAAGCAAAAACTCGAATTTTTTACCCAGCTTACTCGAGTATAAATATTCAAAACATCATCCAGAACAGCAAAAGAGCGGTAATCAATTGAATTATGTACAACAACAAATCTCAATCCATCATTAAATGTGCCGTCCGGACGAATTTTATATCCGAAGCTTTTCCTGAATTCGACCCTGCCTATTTCGAGATATTTTAAATACACAGAGTTATGCACGATGCCCTGCGAATCAATGTCAAAAGTTCTTACCTGCACCTGGCATTTGTGCTTAAATTTACTCAATTCCATAATTAGTATATTGTATTATTGTAACAAAAGGGATATCCAAATACCTAAAATATTGTGTTAAATATAGCTATATTTCCAAAATATATTATTTTTAAAGAAATATTTAAAAACTTTAATCAATATACACAAAAACAAAATTTTACACTATGAACAAAACTAAAGTACTCATTATGGGGGCAGCAGGCCGTGATTTTCATAATTTTAATGTTTATTACAGAGATAATGAGCAATATGATGTAGTAGCTTTCACTGCAACTCAAATTCCGTATATAGACGACAGGAAATATCCTGCGGCATTGTGCGGAAAGCTTTATCCAAAAGGAATTCCGATTTTTCCGGAATCCGAATTAATTTCACTTATAAAAAAGTATAAAGTTGATGAAGTTGTGTTTGCATATTCCGACGTGAGATTTAATTATGTAATGGCGAAAGCAGCTGAAGTTAATGCAGCGAACGCTTCATTCAGAATGCTTGGTTACGGACAGTCGATAGTAAAATCCAAAAAACCTGTTATTGCTGTCGTTGCGGTCCGCACGGGTTCAGGCAAAAGCCAGACTTCAAGAAAAGTAATTGAAATTCTGCATGAACTTGGCAAAAAGGTTGTTGCTATAAGGCATCCGATGCCGTATGGTGATCTGGTTAAACAGAAAGTTCAAAGATTTGCAACAATAGCCGATTTGAAAAAACACAAATGCACAATCGAAGAAATGGAAGAATACGAACCACACGTTGCGAGAGGAAATGTAATTTATTCCGGAGTTGATTATGAAGCAATCGTTCGGGAAGCAGAGAAAGAAGCAGATGTGATTGTATGGGATGGTGGAAATAACGATATGCCCTTTTATGATGCCGACCTTATAATTACAGTAGCCGACCCGCACAGACCCGGAAACGAACTGAGTTATTATCCGAGTTTAACAAATATTATTATTGCAGATATAGTTGTAATCAATAAAGTTGATTCAGCTACGCGCGAAAATATAAATATTGTAAAAGCGAATATTAAAGCATATAACCCAAAGGCAAAAATAATCGAAGCTAAATCACCTGTTTCACTCGATAATCCTGACGATATTAAATTAATTAAAGGGAAAAACGTTCTTGTAGTCGAAGATGGTCCGACACTTACTCACGGTGAAATGAAATTCGGAGCGGGCGTTATAGCGGCACAAAAATTCGGTGCTAAATCACTTGTCGACCCGAGAAAATATGCAGTGAAAAGTATAAGTGATACTTATAAAAAATATCCCGGAATCGGAACATTATTACCTGCAATGGGCTATGGAGACCAGCAGGTAAAGGACCTCGAAACTACTATAAACAGGGTTCCCTGCGATGCAGTAATAATAGGAACACCGATTGATTTGAGAAGACTGATTAATATAAAGAAACCATCTGTAAGAGTTTCTTATGAACTAAGTGAAATCGGAAAACCGAACCTTGAAGATTTGATTAAGAGTTTTCTGAAGAATTATAAAAAGTAATTTCGGATTTTTAATTACGAGTAAATAATAAAAGCTCCTTAATTAATTTTAAGGAGCTTTTTTATTTTTAAAACTTAATTATCCATTTTGCCCTCATTTCCAATCCCCGATTGGGAATGATAATTCTATTTCAAAAGTTTCCTCAGCTTTTCCAGCTTCTCATTAGTCTCTTACCTTTTCACTTTTGCCCTCATTCCCAATCCCCGATTGGGAATGATAATTCTATTTCAAAAGTTTCCTCAGCTTCTCCAGCTTCTCATTAGTCTCTTCCCTCTTCACCTTCTCTTTTTCTATTACATCGGCAGATGCTCTATCAAGAAAATTTTGATTTGACAATTTCTTATCGATTCCGTTCAGATATTTTTCGAGCTTCTCAATTTCGTTTATTATTTTTTCTTTTTGTTTTGCATCCGCTTCTATATTCAGATAAATTTCAAAATCGTTTATTATTCTGCTCATGTATTTACTTTTATCTATATCTATATGATAATCAATATTCAATTCGCCTATATTTCCGAGTCCGCTAATATATTTAAAATAATCATCGATGACATCCTTACTTATTTTTTCCGAAGAGATAATATTTACTTTACATTTTTTTGAATAAGGAATGTCGTTATCGGCTTTTAAATTTCTTATACCTGTAACAATTTCCTTAAGCGATTCGAATTCTTGCTCACTGCTTTCATCAAATGCGGATTTATTTAATTCCGGAAATGCAACACGGGCAATGCTTTCCCCCGCTCTTTTTTCATCGAGCAATTGCCAGATTTCTTCTGTTACAAACGGAATGACGGGATGAAGGAGTTTAATTATATTTTCATAAATGCTGATAGCTCTATCAATTATTTCTTTTGCAGAATTTTTGTTATGATTGATTTTAACTTTTAAAATTTCAATATACCAATCGCAAAAATCACTCCACACAAAATTATAAAGCGCTTTTGTATAATCATTTAACCTGTAATCAGTCAGGCTGTCTTCTATATCCCTGATAGTATCATTAAATCTGCTTTCTATCCATTTATCGATAAAATCATTTTCATATTTTTCATTTCCGAATTCTTCCGATGAATAAATTTTATTTTTATTCATCATTAAAAATCTTCCGGCATTCCACAGCTTCGTAACAAAATTTCTTCCGATTTCAGTCTTTTCTTCATCGAACAAAACATCATTACCGAGCGGTGCAAGATATACCATCGTAAATCTTAGAGCATCCGTGCCGTATTTCGCCATAATGTCGAGGGGGTCGGGTGAATTACCTAAAGTCTTCGACATCTTTTTCCCCTTGCCGTCGCGTACTATTGCGTTAAAATAAACATCCTTAAATGGAATATTATTTCTGTATTCAAGACCTGAGATTATCATTCTTGCAACCCACAGGAATATTATATCCGAAGCAGTACAGAGGAAATCGGTAGGATAATAATAATTTAAATCCTGATTTTTTTCATCGTTCGGCGAATTGTCCCAGCCGAAAACGCTGAAAGGCCATAGCCACGATGAAAACCAGGTATCGAGTACATCTTCGTCCTGTTTCCAGTTTTCTATATCTGCCGGTGGTTTAACATCACAATAAATTTCACCGGTTTCTTTGTGGTACCAGATTGGAATCTGATGTCCCCACCAGAGCTGTCTTGAAATGCACCAGTCCCTTATATTTTCCATCCAGTGGTAATATACTTTCACATATCTTTCAGGATGAAATTTAACTTTTCCTTCTTTAACAACTTTCAACGCAGGTTCAGCAAGTTTTTTCATAGAAACAAACCACTGGTCGGATAAGAGAGGCTCAATAACGCTTCCTGACTTTTGAGCATAAGAAACATTATGAATGTATTCATCCTCTTTTAGTAAATATCCTTCTTCTTTTAATTTTCTTACAACATTCTTTCTTGCTTCATTTACACCCATACCCTGAAACTCAAGACCATATTCATTTAAAGTTGCGTCTTTATTTAAAATATTAATTTGTTCAAGATTATGTTTCTGACCCAGTTCGAAATCATTTAAATCGTGAGCTGGTGTGATTTTTAAAGCTCCGGTACCGAATGCCATGTCGACATATTCATCAAATATTACAGGTATATCTTTATTTACAAGTGGTAATCTAACTGTTTTATTATTAAGATTATTATACCTGTTATCATTAGGATTTACTGCAACAGCTACATCGCCAAACATAGTTTCGGGGCGTGTTGTAGCAATTGTTAGAAATTCATCTGAGTCAATGAAAGGATATTTTACATAATATAATTTATCCTTAACTTCTTTAAATTCGATTTCATCATCGCTCAATGCCGTTTGAGAAATAGCATCCCAGTTAATAATTCTTTTACCTCGGTAAATAAGTCCCTTTTTATATAAGTCAACAAATACTTCTTTCACGGCTTTCGACAAACCTTCATCGAGTGTAAATCTCTCCCTCGACCAATCAACGGAAACGCCGAGTGTTTTTAATTGTTCAAGAATAATTCCGCCGTGTTTTTCTTTCCATTCCCAGATTATTTCAACGAATGCTTTTCTTCCTAAATCGTATTTAGTAATTCCTTGCGCGGCAAGTGAACGCTCAACCATAATTTGTGTTGAAATTCCTGCGTGGTCCATTCCGGGCACCCAGCATACTTCATAACCTTTCATCCTTTTCCATCGGCAATAAATATCCTGAATGGTATTATTTAATATATGCCCTATATGCAGTATACCCGTAACATTCGGAGGCGGTATGACTACGGAATATTTTTCTTTACCTTCATTGACAACGGATTTAAAAACTTCATTTTCCCTCCAGAAATTTCTCCATTTTTCTTCCGATTCTTTAATTTTGTATTTATCGGGAAATTCTATCATTTATATTTTATTTTATCTGATTTAAATTTAATTTTTTATTTTCATTATTATCTATAATCTCATAAGCAAGATTTAAATAAGCGATTGCTCCAAGCGAATTTATTTTATATAAGCACAGAGGTTTTCCGTAAAACGTAGCCTCATTCAACAAACTCGATGTCGGTATATTAGTCTCTAACAAATACTGGTTATATTTAAGTTTTAATTCTCTTTCCGATATTTCCGTTACTTTAGAATTTTTTTCATACATTGTCAGAATAATTCCTTCTACTGCAAGTTCCGGGTTAGAAATTTCACGAATCCAGAAAATATACTGAAAAAGTCTGTCTACTGCATCGAGTGATAAATGTCCGCACTTCACAGGTATTAAAATTGAATCTGATGCCGTCAGTGCATTTGTTGTAATCCCCCTTAACACCGGCGGGCAATCTATTATTATGAAGTCATAATTATTTTTTACTTCCTTCAAAGAATTTTTTAGTATAACTCTGTTTTCTGATGAACGCGCAAATTTTTCATCGAGCTGAATCGAATTTATATTTGCAGGAATAAAATCGAGATACTCCAAATCCGTTTTGTGTATGGTATAATTGATTGATTTTGTAAAACTGAATATTTCCGAAATACCTGCTTTTATCTTATCCGATGTAAAACCCATAGCAACAGCAGACGAACCAAACGGGTCGACGTCTATCAGTAATGTTTTCTTTTCCGCCACTGCAAGAGAAGCTGCAAGATTAACAGCAGTTGTCGTTTTACCAACTCCGCCCTTCGAAATACAGATTGATATTACTTTTCCCATGGTTATAAATTCGAATAATAAATTTTATTATTGTTAATAACTGCAAATGGTTTACAAAATAAATTGAAATTATCGAAAGGTGTATTCCTGCTTTTCGATTTAAACTTATTTTTATCCACGGTCCATTCTTTTGAAAGTTCAAGAATAGTTAAATTTGCATTTTCATTTTCTTTAATATGAATTTCCGGAAGGTTCAAAAGCCTTCTCGGATTAATACACATTTTTTCGATTAATTTTTCAAATGTCAATATTTCTTTTTTTACAAGGTAAGTATAACTCAATCCTACAGCAGTTTCCAGCCCGATAATCCCGAACGGAGCATTTTTTAAATTTCTTGATTTTTCTTCATTCGTATGCGGTGCGTGGTCTGTGCAAATAATATCTATCGTTTCATCCTGCAAACCTTTTAATATCTCTTCGACATCTTTTTTTGTTCTTAACGGCGGATTCATTTTAGCATTCGTTCCGTATTTCTCCAAATCCGATTCATCCAGTATAAAATGATGAGGACAAACTTCACTTGTAATTCTGCCTCCTCTTTTTTTAAAATAACGTAACAGCCCGATGCTCTCTCCGCAGGAAACGTGCTGAATATGATATCTTGAATTTTTCGCATATTCATTAATAAGTGAATCACGGGAAATAATTGTCGTTTCGCTTATATCCGGAATTCCTTTTAAAGAATATTTTTTTGAGATTTCACCTTCATTTATAACGCCGCCGTTCATTAAATCAATATCTTCAGCGTGTTGCAATACCGGAATATTTTTATCAGATGAAAATAATAAAACCTGTTTCATTATTTCCGCATTATGAACAGGGCTACCGTCATCAGTAAAAGCTTTTACATTCTGCGAATATAAAGATTCTAAATCGGATAATTCTTTTCCTTCGCGGTTCACGGTTACGCAACCTGTGAGATAAACATCGGCAAGATTATCTTTTGATTTATTATTTAAATAATTTATCACCTCCGCATTATCAACAGGAGGTTTTGTGTTCGGCATGCATAAAACGCCTGTGAATCCTCCATTCATCGCAGATTCACAACCGCTATGTAAATCTTCTTTATCGGTTTGACCGGGGTCCCTGAAATGAACATGCATATCGAAAAATCCGGGCGTACAGGTCAGATTACTACCATCTACAACCTCAAGATTATTAGTATCAATATTTTCCGCATTTCCTATCTTTTTGATAATACCGTCGACAATTAATAAATCTTTTTTTTCATTTATATTATCAAGCGGAGAATTGATGTGCAGATTTTTAAAAAGTATGTTCATTTGTTTATTTTGTGGGCAATACTGGACTCGAACCAGTGACCTCTTCCGTGTGAAGGAAGCGCGCTAACCAACTGTGCCAATTGCCCGAAAAGTTTATAAACCGATTAAGAAATTCCATAAAATATAATCCAGAATCAGAATCATAGCAGCGGAAATAACGAACGATTTAATTGTCGATAATCCTACACCTTCTGCACCACCCGTAGTCGAAAAACCTACGAAACATCCTATCGATGAAATTGAAAGTCCGAAAAATAATTCTTTAACCATAGCTGCCCATAAATCCTGCATTTCGAACGCCCTTCTGAATCCATTCATAAATGTTTCCCCTGATATACCGATAAAAGCTGATGAAACGACGTATGAACCGAATATAGCAATAGCACTCCCATAAATACCTAATAATGGCATCACAATCGTCGTGGCAACAATCCTTGGCATCGCAAGATATCTAACCGGATTTATTGCCATAGCTTCCAGAGCGTCTATTTGCTCTGTTACTTTCATCGTTCCTAATTCAGCTGAAATAGAAGCTCCTACCCTTCCTGCCAATACAATTGCGGCAAGAACAGGACCTAATTCGATAATAATAGCTTTAGTTGTGGCAGAGCCTAAATATGTAAGCGGAATCAGACCTTTAATCTGGTAAGCTGCCTGCATAGCGGAGACAGCACCTGTAAAAATGCCGATAATAGCCACTAAAAATAAAGAGTTAACACCGACGTGACGCATCTGCTCGATTATCAATTTCCTGTCTTTAAAAACTCTATGCAGATTTAATATCACATTTACGAACAGTACCGCAAAGTTTCCGATGTCGGAAAAAAATCTCTGAATTTTTATAAACGCAAATTTTACCAATTAATTCCAAAATTAAATTTATACAATCATTCTTTGAATCTTGACCTGTAATAATTTATTGCCAGCTTTTTTTCTCACTGTAAAAATTAAACTTTTATAATCTATTCTTTCATAAATTTCCGGAATATGTCCTGTCACAGTTTGTAAAAAACCGCTTAAAGTCTGATAAGCTTCAGCATCAGCCGGAATATCCGTTTTAAATTTATTATTAAAATCTTCTATGGTTATTTCCGGATTTACAATAAATATTCCCAGTTTATCCTTTGAAATATCTTTAGGCTCAACATCATATTCATCTTCAATTTCACCCACAATTTCTTCTATAATATCTTCAAGTGTCACAACTCCCTCGACCCCGCCGTGTTCATTGACTACAATTCCGAGGTGAACATGTTTTTTCTGAAACTCTTTTAATATTTCGCCGATATGTTTCGTTTCGGGAATAAAATTCGCAGGTCTTAAAATATCCTGCAATAAAATCAATTCCCTGTGCTCGGCGGCACTTATTAAATCTTTTGAATATAAAATACCAATTATATTTTCAATATTCTCTTTATAAACAGGTATTCTGGAGTAACCTTCTTCAATGATAGTTTGAATTATTTTTTCGCGATTATCATCGATATTAATCGCTATCATTTTATTCCGGGAAATCATTATATCACCGGCAGTCTTATCATTAAAATCAAATATCTTTTCAATAAGCTGATGCTCCGTTGAATCGATAACCCCGGTTTTCTGTCCTTCTGAAATTAGAAATCTTATCTCATCTTCAGAATGAACAATATCATCTTTAGTCACAGGCTCTATTCCAAAAATCCTAACAATTCCGTTTGCAGTTTTATTCAATAACCAGATAAAAGGTTTAAATATCTGGTAAAACAATTTCAAAGGAATAGCAAACCATAACGATATTTCCAGGGAATATCTTATTGCAATGGTTTTTGGCGCAATTTCCCCGACCGTAACTGCAAAAAATGTTAAAAACAAAATACCGAGAATCAATGATATTGTTCTCGCGTAAGGCAAATTAAATCCAAAAAATTGTATTAAAGGGTAAAATATTTTTTGCGCAAATACTCTCTCACCGACCCATCCTAAAAGTAAATTAACAAATGTAATACCAAGTTGAGATGCAGATATATACCTATCAATATGATTTTTTACATTTTTTGCACTTTTCGCTTTCAAATTTCCACTCTGAACTAACGGGTCGAGTTCAGAATTTCTAACTCTGATTATCGCATATTCTACTGCAACAAACAGAGAATTTAAAAAAATAAAAGCAAAAATGATTATTATTTCAAATAATGTAGACTGTAATTCTAACATACTTCATTAATAACAAAATAATTAATTCAATTTGTATCTTCAATCTAAAAAACACTTCAATCTAATTCAAAATTCAAAAATTGAAAGAAAAAAACTGAAGCAGCTCTATTTGTTTAAAACTACTTCAGTTTAAATTTTTCAATTTGCAGTAAATATTATTTAAATTTTATTACCTGCTTTCTTTAAGATATTTTAACCTGCTTTCTAATTTTTGCCGCGGCACAAGTAATTTATCTTTTCCGAAAATAGCTTCTTCCTGTGAATTAAAAACCAGTTCAAAATCTTTGCTCATTATTATTGCTTCTTCAGGGCAAACTTCTTCGCAGAATCCGCAGAAAATACATCGTACCATATTAATTTCAAATTTTACAGGATATCTTTCTTTTTCTTTTTCTGTTTCGCTCGCCTGAACTTCTATAGCAAGTGCCGGGCAGACCCTTGAGCACAAGCCGCACGCAACACATCTTTCGCCACCATCATCTTCCTGAACAAGGACAGGTCTTCCACGAAAGCTATCGGGAACCTCCCATTTTTCTTCGGGATATTGACGTGTAAATGTAGGTTTAAAAACCTGTTTCAAAGTCAAAACCAATCCCTTGAAAATTTGAGGGATATATGTTTTTTCAAATAACGTTAAATCTTGTTGCCTGACAATTGGCATTTTTGTTCCTTACTTTATTAACACCATTTTTAATGTTTTCTGGTATTTACTCGTTATTAACTGATAAAAATATACACCACTTGATAAACCGTAATCGTCCGCATTGAAATCATATTTATAACTACCGCCATTAAAAGCTTGATTATTCATCAATTTTGCAACTTCCTTGCCTTCTATATTGTAAACAATTAAACTTACTTTAGAATTTTCAGGTAATGAAAAATTTATCGATGTAGTCGGATTGAACGGATTCGGATAATTTTGTTTTAAATTATAATCCTGAACTATCTCATTTATTTGAGAAATTCCGATAAAAGGTACTAATTGAACTCTAAAAGTATCGACTATTGCTCCGGAAGGATTACTTGTAACGAAAGCTTTTACGACTATTGTTGCAAATCCGACAGTTTTTCCGGATACGTCAACTGATAATGTATCCGATTCACCCGGTGCTAACTGAAAATTCTGATGAGCGAAAAATGGTGGAACTGTATCAACATTAGAACCATAGCATTGACCGGCTCCGCACATAGATGATGACCATGTTGAATCCGGATAAATTTTCAATATTCTTACATATTTAAAACTTAACGTAGTTGTTCCTGTATTCATAAGTGCGCCTTTGGTGGTAGCTCCATTCGCAGTGTCACCGATAACAGTTTGAGTTTTAATCCTGTGAAAAGTAAAAGTTTGGGAATAAGAAACAATATTCACAAATCCCAGAAGAATAATGGTTAATAGAACTTTTTTCATTGATTTAATAATTTTATTTAATAATATATTATAAAGCAAATATATTAAATCTTTAGCTTAATTTATATAACTTAAATTATCCGGAAAAATCAGCTTATCTTTAATATGAAACATAATTTATAATAAATAAAATTCGATTTTATTGATTTATTATTTAAAAACTGTTAATCAATTGTATTTTATATTTGTTTTGTATTAATGTTTTAAATTTTTTATTTTATAAATATGAAGAAAATAGGTATAATACTTGGCTCGGGGTTGAATAAATTATCGTCTGTACTTGAAGATAAAATTGTTCTTTTTAAAGATTTTAAAGGAATTCATAAAAAGAAAATACTTTCGGGTAAATTATCCGGCAGAGAAATTATTATATTTGAAGGCAGAAATCATTATTACGAGAAGGTATCGGATGAAAAAGTACTTATGAATGTAGATAAAGCGAAAGTATATGGTATCGATTTGCTGATTATTACAAATGCCGCCGGAGGTTTAAATCCAAATTATAAAGTTGCAGATTTAATGATTATTTCGTCTCATATTAATCTGCTTTTTAAAAGAATCCAATATACTGATGTTCAGAATTTCTACGATAAGAAATTATTTTCGAAAATTATATCTTTAGCACGGAAAAATAAACTAAGATTACACTCCGGAGTGTATTGTGCCGGTTCAGGACCTTTATACGAGACAAATAAAGAAATTGAATTCCTTAAAAAAATCAATGCGGATGCGGTTGGAATGTCTACAATTCCCGAAATTATTTATGCAAATAAACTCGGAATAAAAACAATTGCAATTTCCTGCATAACAAATTTACTTTCACCGCATTCATCCGTTATACTCGACCACAGCGAAGTCTTGAAAGCAGGTAAAAAAGCTTATGAAAATTTTCTGAAACTGATTAACCTGATAATAAATGATAATTGACTGCCACGCACATTTATATTATGATGAAATTTTAAAAGATATTGATAATGTGCTTGAAAGAGCTGTAAATGCGGGCATCGAAAAAATTATTGTTCCCTCGGTAGATTTAAAAACAGCAGAGCAAATTTTGTTTCTCGCCGATAAATATTCTATGATTTATGCAGCGGTTGGATTTCACCCGTGTGATATTGCCGGATTTAATCCTGAGGATGTCAGATTACTTGAAAATTTTATTAAACATCCTAAAGTACTGGCTATTGGTGAAATAGGTCTTGATTATTTCTGGGATACATCTTATATAGACAAGCAAAAAGCTTTTTTTAAAGAGCAGATTGATTTTGCAAAATCAATTAACCTGCCGGTTATAATTCACACAAGAAATTCTGTTAAGGATGCAATTGAAATTATTAAAGGAAATAATGAAAATTTATCGGGTCAGTTTCACTGTTTTAGCGGGGATGAAAATGATTTAAAGAATATACTCGCTTTTGAAAATTTTTACATTTCCTTTTGCGGTAATATCACTTTTAAAAAATTTTCCGAAAATAAAATTATAGAATTAACTCCTGTCGAAAAATTATTATCGGAAACTGACTCCCCTTTTCTGTCACCGGAACCTTTCCGTGGAAAAACGAATGAACCGTCGAGAGTAATTTATACTCTGAATAAAATTGCAGAGATAAAAAAATGCAATTATGAGGAAATGATAAAAATAATTTACGAAAATAATACTAAACTTTTCTTTTAAATAAGAAACAGTTGTAACAATTATACGCAGGAAGCGTAATAAAAATAAGTATCAACATTAACGAATATAAATTTATCTATTTATTATTATAATATATTAATTTATTTTTATTCCAAATTATTTAATTAAACGACCAAATTATGAACAATCAATTACATTTTTATCAGGACAGCAATTTAGGCGGTTATACTCCTCCACCACCACCGGTGCCTCCGGCAAGTTTTGTTCCTCCTCCGCCTCCTCCGGCACCATCCGGATTTAACATGCAACAAGACAAAGCAAGTTCTGCAGCTGTTTGGGCATTGGTACTTGGAATTGCTTCGTGGGTTCTTTGCGGATTTTTAGCTGCTATACCTGCATGGATTGTTGGAAAGATTGAAATAAATAAAATTAATTCAGGACGTTCTTCGCAGGCAGGTAAAACTATGGCAACTGTAGGAATGTGGTTGGGAATAATTCAAACTATTTTAGGAATATTGGCTATTATTGCTTTAATCGTTTTGCTTAGCCTTGGATTATTGTCTGATATATTAAAGAATTAGTAATATTGAAAATTTTAATTAAAAAGTTTAATCCGAAAATAAATTCCGTTTTACCGGTTTATAAAACCGAACATTCATCAGGGCTGGATTTGGCTTCTTCATCAGAAGAACCTATCATAATTCAGCCCCTGGAAACAAAAATAATTCCTACTAATTGGGTTTTTGAAATACCGCACGGCTTTGAAGGTCAGGTCAGACCTCGCAGCGGACTTGCATTAAAACATAACATAACCGTTTTAAATACTCCCGGAACAATTGATGCAGATTACCGCGGCGAAATAAAAGTTTTATTGATTAATCTCGGCAAAGAAAGATTCACTATTAACTTTGGTGACAGGATTGCTCAGTTGATAATATCCGGATATCAAAAAGCTGATCTGGTGATAGCAGAATCCTTATCTGATACTGAAAGAAATGAAGGCGGATACGGCAGCACAGGAACAAAATAAATAATGAAATAGCGAAATGGCGAAATAGTGAAGTAAGATTAAGAATATAGCACGCAGATAATAAGAAGTATCAGATTTTTTCTCTCATTCCCAATCCCTGATTGGGAATGAACTTTTGACAAACTTTAAAACTTTAAAACTAATTTTAGGAAATCTATACATAGTATCTACTCCCATAGGAAACTACTCCGATTTAACTTTGCGGGCATTTAATATACTTAAATTAAGCGATTACATCATTTGTGAAGATTTTAAAACAACATCCCGCTTAATCAAGTTTTTCAATATTCAAAAAGAACTCAAATTATTAAATGAACATAATGAGAAAGATGAAATAATTATTGATGAATTTATTAATGATTTACTGAACGGCAAAAATATTTCATTAGTTTCAGATTGCGGAACACCTGTCTGGGCTGACCCCGGGAAAAAACTATTAGAAAGATGCATCGAATTAAAAATTCACCTCGATTTTATTAATGGTTCAAACTCAATTCTTGCCGCACTGGTGATTTCCGGATTTGATATAAGCAGATTTCATTACATAGGATTTTTATCTCAAAAAAGAGAAATAAGAAAGAAAGAACTGCGCAATCTTAAAAATATGCAAAAAACTTTTATACTGCTTGAAACACCATACAGATTGAACACAATAATAAAAGATATTGCAGAAGAACTACCCGATAGAGATTTATTTATCGGGATGGATTTAACTACTAAGGATGAAATGCATTTACGCGGCAAAGCTTCAGAAATATTATCACAACTCTCTGCACAAAACAAAGAAAATCTCAAAGGCGAATTCGTTATCGTCGTAAGAAAATAAATCTTCATTTTTTCTTCCCCCTTTGAGGGTCAAGGGGTTCCTTGCATCTTGTGCGAATTTAAAGACTTACCAATTCGTTTATGTCAGGGAGTCCACGTTCTTTAGCTACTCCCGACACAAAATATCTTGATAAACTTGATGAACTTGATAAACTTGATGAACTTATTTCTGAATTGATAAAAGCGCCTAATTTTAGTAGATTTACAGGTGATTATATCATACAAAACTTCGGGAGTAGATATTAAGAAAGCCGACGATTTTGTCCATCAAATAAAACCCCTTGCAAAAAAAACATTTACGAAAAGTGTTTTAAGTGGAATTGGAAATTTTGGTGCATTTTTTGAACCGGAATTTAAAAATTTAACTAAACCCGTACTCGTTTCAAGTGTTGATGGAGTAGGCACAAAAATCAAAATTGCCGCGGCTTTAAACAAATTCGACACAGTCGGCGAGGACCTCGTTAATCATTGTGTAAACGATATCGCTGTATGCGGCGCAATTCCGTTGTTCTTTCTCGATTATTATGCCACAGGCAAACTTAATAAATCCGATGCATATGATATTGTAAGTGGTCTTGCAAGAGGCTGCAGGAATAATAACCTGTCTCTCATCGGAGGTGAAACCGCTGAAATGCCGGGACTATATGAAAAAAATGATTTTGACCTTGCCGGAGCTATAGTTGGTGTTATAGATAAGAAAAATATTCTTAATTCACGTAATGTAAAATCCGGGGATGTATTAGTGGGATTGGGTTCAAACGGATTGCATACAAACGGATATTCACTGGTTAGAAAAATATTTGATTCGAAAAAGAAATTGAATATTTTTTATAAAGAAATAAATAATACAATCGGATTGGAATTACTTAAAGTTCATAAATCGTATCTAAAAGTAATTCAATCTTCATTGAAATCATTTAAAATAAAATCAATTTCGCACATAACAGGCGGCGGTATTATAGGCAATACAAAACGTGTGATACCTAAAGACAAAATACTTGATATAGATTGGACATCCTGGAAGAGGCCTTTTATATTTGATTTAATACAGAAAAAAGGCTATGTGGGTGAATTGGATATGAGAAGGACATTTAACCTCGGTATAGGTTTAATTTTTATTCTCTCAAAGAACGAAGCTGAAAATTTCGTAAAATTTCTTTATAAAAATTTTAAAGAAAAAAGTTATTTAATTGGAAATGTAAAATAAATTTTTAAAAAATATATAAACCGAGGAGTATTATGAGTACAGGTATTTTTATTCGTCCCGAAGAAGTTCAAGATTCATTAAAGAAATTTATGCTTGTCGACGGGTTCGATATGACGTTAGATTTAACAGATTCTATTGGTTCCTTCCTTTATGATTCAAAACATAAAAAAAAATTACTCGATTTTTTTACATTTGTTGCATCAAGCCCTCTGGGTATGAACCATCCAAAACTGAACAACGAAGAATTCATTAATCTAATTGGAAAAATTGCAATCAGTAAACCTTCTTTATCGGATATCTATGTAAAAGAACAAGCTGAATTTGTTGAGACTTTTTTTAAAATTGCTGTCCCCTCTTATTTTAAGTATGCTTTCTTTATCGAAGGTGGAACAATGGCTGTTGAGAATACATTAAAGGCTGCATTTGATTGGAAAGTCAGAAAAAATTTTGAAAAAGGATATAAAGAAGAAAAAGGTTCGAAAATTATTCACTTTCATCAGTCATTTCACGGTAGGTCAGGTTATTCTCTTTCATTAACAAATACGGACCCTGTAAAAATAAATTATTTCCCAAAATTCAAATGGCCCAGAATATTAAATCCTAAAGTTACTTTCCCGCTTAATGAAGAAAATCTTGCTGAAGTTATTAAATCTGAAAATATTGCCATCGAACAAATCAAACAGGCGCTTATTGATTATAAAGATGACATAGCAGGATTAATAATTGAAATTATTCAAGGTGAAGGCGGAGATAACCATTTCAGAAAAGAATTCTTTTTGAAGCTAAGAGAAATTTGTGATGAGAATGATGTACTTTTTATTGCTGATGAAGTTCAAACAGGTATAGGTTTGACAGGAAAATGGTGGGCACATCAGCATTTCGTGCAACCTGATATAATTTCCTTCGGTAAAAAAACTCAGGTTTGCGGCATTCTTGCAACAAAACGTCTGGATGAAGTAGAAGAGAATGTATTTAGAAAACCCAGCAGAATTAATTCTACCTGGGGCGGAAACATTGTCGATATGTTCAGGTTCAAACGTATTCTTGAAATAATCGAACAGGATGACTTAGTGAAAAATGCAGAGGTCACAGGAGTTCATTTACAAACAAGAATTCAGGAATTATTTATAAAATATCCTGATAAAGTATTTAATCCGAGAGGACTCGGTTTATTCTGTGCATTCGATACAAAAGATTCGGATATGCGAAATTCGATTTCACAACTGGCAATGAAAAACGGATTATTAATTCTCGGCTGCGGCGAAAAAACTATTCGATTCAGACCTACACTTTGCGTTACGAAAGATGAAATTGATATGGGAATAGATATTCTTGATAAAATAATTAAAGATGTATAAAAGATTTCTTGTTAGATAATCTTAATTAAAATATATAGCATCATTAAAGGAAGATTCTCAAATAAGCGCTTTCGATAAAAGTAATTTCTATGCGGATAAATTATATGTCGTGAATATTTGCGCTGTGGTTACAAATTTAGTCTCACTAAGATTATTTTAAACGGTTTATTATTTCCGGAATTAATTAAACGTTAAACCGGAAATAAGTTAAATCTCCGTCTTCAATTATATAATCTTTTCCTTCGATGTGAATCAATCCTTTTTCTTTAACTGCATGCTCCGAACGTAATTCAATTAAATCTTTGTATTTCATAATTTCTGCTCTTATAAATCCCCTCTCGATATCTGTATGGATTTTTCCTGCTGCCTGCGGAGCTTTCAAATTATTACCTATAGTCCACGAATGAAGTTCTTTTTCGTTTGCTGTATAAAATGTTATTAACTCGAGAAGTTTGTAAGCTTTCCTTATTAGCCTGTTTAATCCTGATTCTTCCAATCCCAGGTCTTTTATGAATTCCAATTTCTCCTCTTTTGTTTCGAGGTTGGCAATTTCAGATTCGATTTGTACGGAAAGATTTAGAAATCTTGCGCCTTCTTTTTCTGCTATGTCTTTCACGACTTGAGAATATTTATTTCCCTTAACACCTTTTTCATCGACATTAGCCACGTATAAAACGGGAACATCAGTCAGAAACTGCATCATCTTCATAATTTCTTTTCCTTCATCATCGAGCGTAATCGTATAATATCTCGCAAGTCTTGACTGTGCAAAATGAGCTTTTAGACCTTCAAGAACTTCAACTTCTTTTTTTACTTTTTTATCTCCTGTTTTTAAACTTTTTGATATTCTTTCAAGACGTCTTTCAAGTGAATCTATATCTTTTAAAATTAACTCAGTCTCTACAGTTTCAATGTCGCTTGCTGGGTCAATTTTATTGTCAACGTGTATTACATTTTCATCTTCAAAACACCTTACGATGTGAATAATTGCATTAACTTCCTTTATATGAGAAAGAAACTGGTTTCCGAGTCCTTCACCTTTTGAAGCTCCACGAACTAATCCGGCAATATCAACGAATTCAATTGTACTTGGCACAATCTTCTTTGCATTGTAAATTTTTTGAAGTTCATCCATCCTGTAGTCCGGTACGAATATTGTTCCGACATTCGGCTCAATGGTGCAAAAAGGATAGTTTGAAGCTTCAGCATTTCTTGATTCAGTTAATGCATTAAACAATGTCGATTTTCCAACATTCGGTAATCCTATTATTCCTGTCTGTAATGGCATTATATATTCAAAATTATTTTATTTAATAAAACATAAACTAAAGAAAAGAAAATCGGTATTGATAAATTATCATCGATTTTTAATGGCAAAAGTTCAAGTATAGTCGTTAAAATTAATGCTATGAAAGCGATTAAATACTCTAAAGGAAATTGTGAGATTCTGGGCGTAACTGCTATAATAATAATGCCAATAATTAAAAAACTTAAACTTCCTTCTAATGTTTTGTTTAAAATTTTATGCTTACCAAACTTTTTTCCTATTAAAGCCGCCGCTGTATCACAAAGTATCATAATTAAAATAGCGACAGCTGCAATTTCCTTCGGAAAAATCCAGACTGTCAGAAAAATTCCTATGACGTAATATGTTCCGCCGGTAAATAAATGTTTTTTTACATCTAACTCTCTTGACCTTAAAACAGGATGTAATATCATTAGATAAAATTTATTAAAGCCGGAACTGACTTTTCTTAATAAATCGAAAAGAATCATTAATGAAGCGGCAGTAAGTGTGATATATACAATTAATTCTTTTTCAAGAATATAGATTAAGATAGGAATTACAACAGATGTAAGATGTATCCCTTTTCTCAATAGCTCATTACCGTAACTGATTTTATCTTTTATCTCTTCCAATAAGAAAAAGGTGTCTTAAAATTTAAATTTGTCCTCGTAGCTGCTCTAGTGAACGCAAGCTTTAGCTTGCGAAAATTTCTTGCAATCGCAGAATTCAGCCTGCGCAATCAATCATTATTAAAATTCTCGCGATAAAAAAACATCAATTCGCCGAAACCGGCGTATCCACAATTTTAGATTCTTTTTTTCCCGGAACATCATTTTCAGTTTTATACCCATTATTATCTTCCTTTATTACAGGAGGTAATTCTTTACCATGCATAACAAGGTCTATTTCTTCAGAATCAAGAATTTCTCTTTCAAGCAGTACTTCGGCAAGTCTGTGCATTACATCTATGTTATCCCTTAATATTTTTTCAGCCCTGTTCATACCATTTTCGACTATTCTTTTAATCTCATCATCAATTATAATTTGTGTATCTTCACTGTAATTTTTATGTTCGTGAAGTTCTTTTCCTAAAAATACTTCTTCCTGTTTATTGCCATACATAATAGGTCCTAACTTTTCACTCATTCCGTATTCGCAGACCATTTTGCGTGCTAAATTCGTTGCTCTTTCAATATCATTACTTGCACCGGTAGTATATTCATTGAAAATTAGTTTTTCCGCAGCGCGCCCGCCCATTGCATAGGCGATCATTGCTTCGAGATATTCTTTGGAATAAGTATGTTTCTCGTCTATCGGAAGATATGTTGTTACTCCTAATGCTCTTCCGCGCGGAATAATTGTAACTTTGTGAACGGGGTCAGCTTCGGGAGTCATCTTAGCTACAAGAACGTGTCCGATTTCGTGATATGAAGTAGTTTTCTTTTCACGTTCTGAAATAATTAAACTTTTTCTCTCTGTACCCATTAGAACTTTATCCTTTGCATCTTCAAGGTCCCGCATTGCAACTGCATTCGAATTTTTCCTTGCAGCGAGTAAAGCCGCTTCGTTTACGAGATTAGCTAAATCAGCACCGGAAAATCCCGGTGTTCCTTTCGCAATAACATCTATCTTAACATCCTTATCTAATGGTATTTGTCTCGTATGGACTTTTAAAATTCCTTCTCTGCCTTTAACGTCCGGTCTGTCGACAACAACCTGTCTGTCAAATCTTCCCGGTCTCAAAAGAGCAGGGTCTAAAATATCAGGTCTGTTAGTTGCGGCTATAATAATAACTCCGCTGTTTTGTTCAAAACCATCCATCTCGATGAGAAGCTGATTTAAAGTCTGTTCCCGTTCATCGTGACCTCCGCCGAGTCCCGCACCGCGATGTCTTCCGACAGCATCGATTTCGTCTATAAAAATTATACATGGCGCATTTTTCTTTCCCTGTTCAAATAAATCTCTAACTCTCGATGCACCAACTCCGACAAACATTTCCACGAAATCAGCACCACTGATAGAAAAAAATGGAACGCCGGCTTCGCCGGCTACTGCTCTTGCGAGTAAAGTTTTTCCTGTTCCCGGAGGACCTAACAGCAAAACACCTTTAGGAATTTTTCCGCCAAGCTTTTGAAATCTGACTGGTGTTTTAAGAAATTCTATTATTTCGGATAATTCCACTTTTGCTTCATCTGCGCCGGCAACATCGTTAAATGTAACTTTAGCAGCACTCGCACTTAATAATTTTGCTCTCGATTTTCCGAAAGAAAATATACCTTTTGTTCCGCCTGCACCGTTTTGCATTCTTCTCATAATAACTATCCAGAATACAATGATTAATACCCAAGGCAAAGCGTTCAGAATAGGTCCTAACCATCCTCCATCATCTTTTTCCACACTGAAAGAAGGAATATTATCGTTCCACGATTTAATTAGAGCATCATCGACGTTAGTATAAGGCAGGTAAATACTGAATTTATCCACCGTAATTGATTTTCCTGCTACAACAACTGTTTCAGGGTTTCGCAGTTTCCCGAATAATTCATAATTATTATCTGATTTTTTTAATGTTGCGGACTCAATTTTCTTATCAGTAAGAAATTTTTGATACTGGTCGAATGTCACATCAACATGTTTCCCATCGGAACTCTTTGTATAAATCATTATCAGGAAAAATCCAATAAGAATAATACTCCATCCCAATACGATTTTGAATACTCTGTTCCAGTTAAAATCTTCGTTATTTTTATTTTTAAGGTCTTTATTTGGTTTTTGATCCATCTCTAATGAATTTATTATTATAACACATATACATCTTTTAAATTCCTGTATTTTTGGGCAAAATCCAGGCCGTAACCAACTACAAATTTATTATCAATTTCAAACCCTATATAATCCACTTTAAAATCTAATTTAGATATACCTGTTTTATACAATAAAGTTGCAATTTTTACGCTTCTTGGTTTACCTTTTTTAATTAATTTGTTAATAAATTTTATAGATAAACCTGTATCGACTATATCTTCAACTATAATCACATCCCTTCCCTTAACATCGCAATTAAGTTCTTTTATCATTTTTACCTGACCGCTTGTAATTTTTTGGTCGCCGTAACTTGATAATTTCATAAAATCAATTTCACAATTAATTTTTATTTCTCTTATCAAATCCGAAAGAAAAATGAAAGCTCCGTTCAATACACCAATAAATATCGGTATCCTGTCCCTGTAATCTTCATTTATCTGGTTTGCCAGTTCATCAATTCTCTTTCTTATTTGCCTGGCACTTATGAAAAGCTGGGGCTTACCTTTCTCAATTTTCTTCATTTATATTTATCTTGTTTTATTAATGATAGCGAATATAATATTTTTAATAAACAAATAAAAAAACCCACAGAAAACATATGATTCAGTGGGTTTTAAAAATTTATTATTATTCCTTAAACATTTTCTTCATCAATAAGTCTTTGGGTTTTTCTTATAGCTCTTTCCTTCAGCATTTTCTTTTCAACTGACGGCTTAACATAAAATTGTCGACGCCTGAATTCCTTTAAAATTCCGGCTTTTTCGTATTTTTTCTTGAATCTTTTTAAAGCTTTATCCAAAGATTCATTATCTTGTACGATAACTTTAATCAATTATATTACCCCTTTTTTTAATATTAATCTTCAAAATAGTAATTTTAAATAATTTATTCAATGTTATATTTAATCTTTTATAAAAAAAAATGATTATTATACAGACTCAAATCATATCAATTATGATTACATTATATCCTATTATTACAGTTTATAACAAAATAATACCCTATTTATATCCATTTTTTTTATAATTTTCCGCCTGTTCCCTGGAATTTTCGAAATTCTTCATTCCAAGTACTTTGTCATAATATTTTACAGCTTCCCCGTGATTTTTCATAACGTCGAGATACATTCCATACAACAAATTAGAAAATACACCGAATGACGTCTCTTCATTGTCTAATGTTTTAGATAGCGTTAATGACTCTTTTATATATGGTTCGGCTTCAGGCGCTCTATCCATTCTAATCAGGGCTAATGCAATGTAATAATTTGCTTCCCGTTCAGTATATTTGTTGTCGTATCCCTTAACATTATTTTGGCAATTCTGCAAAATATTTTTATAGCCTTCCAATGCTTCGGTAAAACGTGCTAATCCTATTAAACTCGAACAAAGGAATTTATCGAATACGGGATTTTCAGGAAATGTATCAAATAATAACCTTGAATATTTTTCCGATTCAAAATAGTTCTTTTCGTAATTAATATATAAATATGCAAGTGTATATTTTGCTTCTGTAGAAGCATAACCATTTCCCGATGCAATTTCTTTAATTTGCATCAGTCCTTTTATTTTATCGCCTTTCGGAAAAATAATCATTAATGGTTTAAGCATAGGATATTTCTCCGGAATGAAATCGGCAAAATAATTATAAATTCCGATTCCGAACAATGCTTCTTTATTATCAGGCTGTAACTCGATTGCTGTATGAAAAAGGTTCAATGCTTCTTTTCCGTCTTCAGCTGCTTTCAGCCAGCTTTCACGAATACTCCGAAGCAGTCCCCTGTATCCGAGTGCTCCGCCTTTATAAAATATTGCATTAAAATCATTTTCATTCTTATCTAATATTTTATCCGATACATCTATAACTTTTTTAATTCTTTCGTTAAACTCATCATCGTATGCTTCATCTTTTTTATTCAAAAGAATCTTCCAGTAATCGAGCATAGCAAGGAAAAAATAACCTTCAGGATTATTAGAATGTTTTTTTATATAGGAATTGAATTTAATATCCGCTGAATCAAATTTCGTATGATAAATATAACTTATTCCGCTTTCAATCTCGGGGTCTTTAGTTTGTGATTTTAACGGAACAGAAAAATGTATAGTAATAAATAAGACTGTCAAAAATGTTATAAGAATCGGCAATGATGTTATTTTAATTCTCAAAATAATTTCTTTAATTTGATAATATATAAATTCAATTTAATAATTATTTTACCCTTTTAATTATCACCAGCGTTTTATCGTCGGTATATTTCCCCTGGGCGGAATATTCCTGTACATCCTGAATTATCATCTCGCAAAGTTCTTTTGGGCTTTTATCTTTATTGTTAATAATAAATTTTTTCAATCTATCATCACCGTAGAACTCGAAATTATTATTTGTTGCTTCAACAATTCCGTCCGTATATAAAACCACCAGGTCATTTTTGTTCAGGTAAATACTGTCAGTATAGTATTTTTGATTCGGCGCCGGTCCGAGTACCGGCCCGGTGGATTTTAATTCTTCGATTTCATTTTTTTCCGAATTGTAATAATACGGTGAGTTGTGCCCCGCATTAACAAATACGCAGAGTCCTTTTTTATCTTTATATAATTCACAATAAAATAAAGTTACGAATCTTTCGTAAGGAAATGTTTCGTTTACAAGGTTACTGATTTTTTTTACAAGTGAAGTCATGTTAATATCATATTCCACACCCATCTTCAAAGCTCCTGAAACGTACAAGGCCTGTGCAGCAGCAGAAATACCCTTTGAAGCAGCATCGGCAATCGCTACACACAATTTGGAATTCTCACCTGTCTCTATATAATCAAAAAAATCGCCTCCTACAATTTTATCGGGAATGGATATTCCGAATATATCATAGTTTCCGAAAATAAAATTATGTTCCGGTAAAATGCTTTTTTGTATTTCACTGGCTTTTTCTAAATCTGCAATATTTTCTTTAGCTTTGATTTCAATATTTTTGGCTCTTAAAACCGAACTTAAAGTACTGCTTATGATATTTAAAATATAATGAAATTCATTGTCGAGTATTTTACTGTTCACAGCAAGTAAATATTTATATAAAAAATAAACTTCATTATTATTTTTTATTTTAAATCTTTCCCCGACACCCGTGGCTGAATAATGAAATATTCCTTTTGACAATAAATATTCATCGGTTTCCGTGCTCATTATCGTTCTTGCTATTCCGATTTCTTTGAAAACAGGAAAATCTTTCACTTTCATCTGGTAATTTTTATCAATTAAATCAACCTCACCGATTTGTTCTATTATTTTATATGCATCTTTTTTTTCATTTAATTTCCAGAGCCTGCCTCCGAGAATATTTATATCCTCATTTTTTATAATTTGTTTCAATACATAAGATAGCATTTCCGACGAAGAAAACTTAGGCGCTTCTTTTAATATATTATTTAATGTCCTGTAAAATTTCCTTTGTTCCATTAATTTCGTTTCTCCCTGTATGTTATTTTTAAATTGTTTTTATCTAAATATAATTTCCCCAAAGAAGCTACGGTTGAAAATATCACAGATATATAATATATCCAGAAAATTGTTACTACAATGAATGCATAAGTACCGTATATTTTTCTGAAGTTTGATAATTTTAAGATATAAAAAGCATAAATGTATTTCATAAGTTCAAATAAAATTGTTGAACATATTGTAGAAAAGTTAATAACTTTAGCGGGAAGTTTGAATTGCGGAAGATATCTGAATAATATAAAAAACATTAAATACGAAATAAAAAACGAACCAAAAACAGGAATTAATATATTTGTAATATTGGATGTTATTACTTCACCGAATGCATAATAAGAAATATCATGAAAAACCTGCAGCAAGGAAGCAAACGTCAGTGAAATCAGGAATAACACTAATGTAATGATTACTAAAATAAAATCGTGAAGCTTGCTGTAAAAATAATTAACTGAAAACTCAAAATCGTATATTTTATTAAGAACATCACGCATCGTGCTGAATAATCCGCTCATTGTCCACGTTAATCCTACAATTCCTAACAGTCCTGTAATAAATGTGTAAGATGTTAACTCTTTGGCTCGTTCCGACATTTGCATAATAAATTTCTGCTTGAACTCACCCTGGAATGGCAATATATTTGAAATGTAATTATTGATTTGGTCTAATACATTCGAAGAGTCAAGGTAAATTCCCAATATTGTAAGAGCAATTAAAAGAAAAGGAATTATACTTATTACTATATTGAATGCAATTCCCGAAGATAATACCCATATATGATCTTTTTCGAATTTATTAATTATTTCTTTTGTATAATAAATAATATTATCAAAAATATTTTTTAATCCGGGGGATTTAATATTTATTTTTTTAAAATTCAATAAGTATTTTCTATTTTATTATACCTGTTTTTTTGAAATCTTAATTTTAACATTATTTTCCGTTATTCAGATAGAATTTTTTAATTTCAGATTTTTCTCGTCAATTTCAAAGTAATTCATTGAGTTTATGTTATTTAAATTCTATTAAATAGAATCTATAAATTATTAAATTATTTATAAACATAATAGCAATTTACAAAAAACAAAAAACAAATAACAGAGAACAAAAATATTAGTATTGATATAACTTATATCCCGGAGGGATAAAAAATAAATAATAGAAAATGAAACTATATATGTAAAACCCCTCTCCTTCCAGGTTGAGTGTTCTTTGCGAAATCCCGACTTGTCGGGAAGAGTTTCTTGGGGCAAGGGTGAGGTTTTGTATTTTAAATTTTTTCTGAATCTTTACTTTTTCACCGAGAAGTCTCCCTTATTCATTAAATTATTCTTGAGGTTATTGACTGAACATTGAACATTGTACATTGAATATCGTTAGGTATTAGATAGTTTTACTTCATTGCCATAAATAATTTTTCCATATTCATATCTATTCCCGGATATTTTGAATTCAGGTATGCAATATAGCCCGAGCCGCTGTAATAAAAAGCAACTCTGTCGTAAGGAATATTTTTACCGTGCTCGTTAATTTTAAAGTTAAAAAATATATTCAGTTTATTTTCAATATATCGCGCATATCCTTCTTTCCATTCCTGCCATATCATATATTCATAATCTTCTTTGGATAATATTTTTTTTATTGAATTTCTTAAACTTACAATTTTAATCGAATCGGAATCTTTCAGCGCGTTTAAAAAACTTGTATAATTCTCTACAAATTGCGCATTGTCGTACGGAAATGCATGTGTTAATTCCCACATATAATCCTTTTTTTCCATAGATTTTTTATAAATATCCAATGTTCCTTTTATTTTCATTTCTACTGAATAAAACTGAGCACAGTGAACGAACTCATGAAATATCAGAACCATCTCTTTTGTATTATCAAATGCATCCCCTGTCACAATGCAAACCGGCTTGAAATCATAACCCTGAAGCGGCATAGCAGCCCGGATACCGTCCGGAACAGGAAAATTTTCAGGTACTTTTTTTATAAATGTGTAATTTGAATTTGAATCCAAATCGAAAATATAAAGCGAATGGTTTTCTGCTACAGCTATCGGGTATAATTTTTCAAGAACAGGATATAGTGATTTTATCTGTTCGTGCATGATTACTAATTGCTGCGTTCCGGTAATATATTTGGTTGTGATTGTTTCGGATGTATCAGGATTGTCCTGACAAAATCCTGTATTTATAAATGCTAATAAGAAAAATATAATAATTTTTTTCATTGTCTAATAATTTTAAAAATAAACACACAGACCGAAACGAATAGTATTGGCTTTTAAAGTTTTCACATCAAATACATATTCGGTTAAAACACCACCATCATTCATAAATTGATCATGATCTTTACCAAGCGTTGCCTTTGCTACATATTCTCCTGATAAACTTACATTATCTATGATAAAATATTCTGCACCAAGTGAAGCAAATAATCCTAAGCCCCAATTATAACGGTTTTCGGCGTAATTTTGAGACTGATCCCCGTATCCCGAATACGAATAAACCGGACCTGCAGATAGAAAACCTTTTATTTTTCTGGATTTTGAAAAATAATATTGCATATTTAATACAATATTATGAGAATAATTATGGGAGTTATATCCAATAATCGCATCAGAACTGGTTTCTTCTACAGCATTTTCACTTACTTCCAGTCGCAAAGATAACTTATCCGATAAATGATATTTTCCTGATAACGTATAAGATTCTATTCTCGAAGATGAACCAAAAATTGTACCTACATCAAACGTAACAGCAAAATCCCCTTTTTTAATTTCGCTTGAATATTTGTTTAAAACAGTACTATCAATTGTCTGAGATAATAATTCAGATGAAGTTATTATCAGAAAAAATAAAACGATATTACAAAATGTTTTCATAATGTATACATAATAATTTTTTAAAAAGTAATTTTATTAATAATGATAAATTTAAAAATCATAACTTATCCCGCCTGTAATTTTAGTATGTGCTGCCTTTGTAGTGTTAAGTAAATGGCTGTCAAGAAAAGCGAGATTGAAAGAAAAATTATTTAATTTATACGTTCCTCCGAATGTTATGAAATATTGGTCATACGAACCAAGTTCATCGCCATAACCAATTCTCGGGTCAAGTTCCCGGTAATCATATAGAGTAAAAAACCCGCTTCGTAATTTCCATGTTTCATTAATTTTGTATTCCAGACCTATATGAACGTTACTCATATCTTTCATATATAAATTTGCTTTGGTATTTGCATAAAGATAATCCAATGAAATATTTAATTTATCATCTAATAATCTTAATTCTGTTCCAAGTGAAATTCTATTCGGATATTTTACGGGTTGTTTCGTATTATATGTGGGATTATCGCTAATCCACTCCGTACTATCGGAGAATCCGGGTTCAAAAGTACCGCCAAATGAAAAATATTTATTCGGAGAAATAATAAATCCCAACTTAGGATTAAATCTCCAGAGATTTGAACGAAAACTATTATACGGGAATTCGGGACTGCTGTAATCCTGTATCATGTCTGTCCTTGAATAAGTAATATTCAAATTGGCTCCGATTCTTAACCAGTTATAATTAAATACAATGGGAACAGTTAAAGAATGTGCGACAAATTTATCACCAAATTCACCAATACCTATTATTTGTCCCTCGTTATTAGTATAAACAAAGTTTTCGAAAACAACTTTATAACTGTAGCTATTCTGATATATTAAACCTGCCTGAAGATATTTGTTAATTCTGAACGCTCCTCCAACAAAAACGGAAGGAAAAGCAGGTTTGAAAAACAAATCAGGTGAATAATATGATCTGTCTAAACTACTTTTATAAGTGTAACCTAAATATAATTGAAATTTTTTATTCACATCTAATGATGCAGGATTCAAAGATACAAAAGAAATATCTCCCAAACCTGCAATACCCGTATATCCTTTGCCGGATGCCACTGATGATAATGTATTATCCGAATAATATTCCCAACCGGGATTAGTATAAAAATCCGGTTCGCTTATAGGTCCGTCTTTTTGAGCGAATAATACTGAAGAAATAAAAAATAAACTGAAAAAAATAATGATTATGCGATTCATAATTTATTTATTAGATTTTCAAAAAATAAAATAATTATTTCTCGTTTTTCATTTTTTCGGTTGGAACAGTAAATTTGTCACCTCCTGAGTGAATTCATTTTTAGTAAATTAAAGAAAAGGAGTGAAAATTACAACTGAGATATAATTTTTAATTTTATTAACTAACCCTTATATTACATCAGATTTTTTTAATCAGAATTCCACATTAGAATCTTATTTCCTTAAATTTCCTGCTGTCATTAACTTCTTGGCTTCCGCGTTCTTTGCGTCCTGATGCTCGTTATCGGGATTTAACTTCTCTAACTTCTATAACTTCCTTAACTTCTCTAACTCCTTTAACATATATAATAAAATGTCTCGAAAAAAAGTTGTTTAATATTAAAAAATCAGTTTTTAAGAAACGAAATTATCGAATTGAAGAAGTTCAATATTTTAAGTAACTTATATGATATTTCGAACTAATATAATTATAAATGGATAGCACAAAAGAGCTTTTGGTTATTGCTTTGGGGGGAAATGCACTTTTAAACTCCAAATCAAAGGGAACTATTGAAGAAAGAGAAGCCGCTGCAGATGAAACAGCCGCACAACTTCTGAACGTTCTCGCATCCGATTATAGTATTATTTTAACTCACGGGAATGGTCCGCAGGTAGGTAATCTCCTGATACAAAATGATGAAGCGATTGCTAAAGTTCCGGCTATGCCTCTCGATGTTTGTGTCGCTGAAACGCAGGGTGAAATCGGTTTTATACTTCAAAAAGCTATTCAAAATACATTTCAAAAAAATGATATTAAAAAAAATATTCTGACAATATTAACACAGGTTCTTGTAAATGAAAATGATCCTGCGTTTTCAAATTTATCTAAACCGGTCGGTCCTTATTATTCACTCGAGCAGACTAAGAAAATTTTAGATGAAAAAGACTGGAAATTCAGGGAAGACCCGGGTGGAAAAGGATACAGAAGAGTCGTTGCTTCACCTAAACCAATTAAAATATTGCAGGATAAAATAATTAATGATTTAATCTTATCAGATTACATTGTTATTGCAGTCGGTGGCGGCGGAATTCCTGTATGGATAAAAGATAATGAAATTCGCGGAATGGAAGCCGTTATAGATAAAGATTTAGCTTCATCCCAGCTTGCAATAGATTTAAAAGCAGATGAACTGATTATATTAACTAACGTTGAATGCTGCTACATAAATTTTAAAAAACCGAATCAAATTTCACTGCGGGATTTAAATCTCGATGAAGCACAAACATATTATGACCAGGGACATTTTTCCGCCGGAAGCATGGGACCGAAAGTTTTAGCAGCTTTGGATTTCGTAACAAACACGGGAAACAAAGCTATAATTACAAGTATTGAAAAATTATCCGATGCGCTTAAAGGCAATGCAGGAACGATTATACATCAATAAAAAGTACTGTGAAACGTGAAAGGTGAAAGGTGAAAGGTGAAATAAAATTGGAATATTATACTAAATAATTTAAATAAATATAAATTATACACAAATGGACAAATTAAAATCTAAAGACCTCATTTCACTGAATCTGCTATCCATCGAAGAAATCGAATTGATTTTGAAAGTAGCGGAAGATTTGAAAAAAGGACCGCGGAACACAAATTATCTGGCAGGCAAAACACTCGCAATGATTTTCGAAAAATCTTCCACGAGAACAAGAGTTTCTTTTCAAACAGGTATGTATCAGCTCGGAGGTGAAGGTATGTATTTTTCTTCACAGGATTTGCAGATGGGAAGAGGCGAAACTATTCACGATACAGCAAAAGTCTTGTCGAGATATGTAGATGGTATAATGGCAAGAACTTTTAAACATCAGACTGTGCTTGACCTTGCGAGATTTTCGACTGTTCCCGTAATCAACGGTTTGACTGATTATGACCATCCGTGCCAGATATTAGCAGACTTGTTAACAGTTTATGAAAAGAAAGGAAAGTTCAAAGGTTTAACCCTCGCTTACATTGGCGATGGAAATAATGTTCTTCATTCATTAATTCAGGGTTGTGTAAAAGTTGGAATGAATATAAACTACGCTTCACCGAAGGGATATAAACCGTTACCGGAAGTGGTTCATGAAGCAGTTGATTTCGCAAAGGGCACAGGCTCGAAATTAAAAGCTACAGAAAATGCTCACGAAGCAATTCAGGATGCCGACGTAATTTATACCGACGTTTGGGTAAGTATGGGACAGGAAGCAGAAAATGCGAAAAGGAAAAAAGACTTAAAAGATTTTCAGCTTAACGGAGAGTTGATGAAGAAGGCAAAAAAAGATGTACTCGTAATGCATTGTTTGCCCGCTCACAGAGGAGAGGAAATCACCGATGAAGTTATCGATGGTCCTAATTCAATCGTATTCGACCAGGCAGAAAACAGACTTCACGCTCAAAAAGCAGTTCTCAAATTATTAATGAGTTAATAAAAAATTTATTTAAAGAAAATTTTTAATATGAAAAAGAAAAATTTAGAGGATTTAAAAAAATTAAGCTGGGATGATTTTTATTCTTTGCCTCTTAATAAAAAGTTAGTCTATTTCGAAAAAGACGGTAAACTTTTTGATATGCTTTTTGCCCAACAGCTAACCCCAAAAATTATTAATACTTTATTCGATACGGCAAACGAAATAAGAAAAATTTCAAAAACTAAAGCAGGTCTCGATTGGCTTCAGACTCTATTGTCGCATAAAAGAGCAATGTTATATTTTGTTCAGCCTTCTACAAGAACTTTTGTATCATTTCAAAGCGCCTGTTATATTCTCGGACTTAAAGTGAGTGAAATTCGTTCAACTTCTACATCCTCCGAAATAAAAGGTGAATCCGCGGAAGATACAATCAGAACATTCAGTTCTTACGCTGATTTGATTATAATGAGACACTTCGAAGAAGGCATGGCTGAAAAATCAGCATGGATGCTGAATCGAATCAAACGACCTATAAGCGTGATAAACGGAGGCTCAGGTAAAGACCAGCATCCTACCCAGGCATTACTCGATTTATATACACTTGCACTTTCCTTCAAAGAGAGAGGCGGAATTGATAATAAAAATATCGTGATGGTAGGAGATTTAAAACGGGGCAGAACTGTCCGCTCGTTAACTTACCTTTTGAAGAATTATAAAAATGTAAAAATCACTTATGTCTCTCCTGATTATCTTAAAATCGGAAATGATATAAAATCATTTTTGAAAAAACAAAAAATGCCCTTCACAGAATCGGATAATCTGGAAAAATCTTTGAAGAATGCTGATGCAGTTTACATTACGAGAATTCAGGATGAATATGATATTAACAATGAATCTAAAAATATCGACTATTCAAAATTCCATTTGAAAAAAGAACATTTGAAGCTGATGAAGAAAGACGCTATAATTATGCATCCCCTTCCCCGTCGTCAGGAACTGGATGTTGAAATTGATAAAGACCCGAGAGCAAAGTTCTGGAGGCAGGAAAGAAATGGAATGTGGATACGTACAGCATTAATAGCGTATTTATTTGGAATTGAGAATACGATATTGAAAGAGCAGTAAATTCAGTTTTAAATGTTAAATTTTAAATGTTAAATTGAAGATCGTTGGATAAAATTTACTTTGAAATGATATATTTAAAAAAAAGAAATAACTAAATTACATTTAAAATTTTTAATTTGAACAACTCCATAGGAGTTGAATATTTGTAGAAAGTTTTTGGTAATAATTCCAACTCCGTAGGAGTTGAACGATTTGATGATATTTATTTTTCTAAACTAAAAATATATTTATGAGCAAAATTGCGTTTCTATTTCCCGGACAGGGTTCCCAGTCAGTTGGAATGGGAAAAGATTTATACGATAAATTTGATATTGCAAAGGAATTATATAAAAAAGCAGATGATATAATGGGTGAAAGCATAAGCACTATTTCCTTCGAAGGTCCCGCAGATACACTAAAACTTACAAATTATACTCAACCTGCATTATTTATTCATTCATTCGTTTTAACTAAACTTATCGGTGATAAAATAAAAGCAGATTGCTGTGCCGGGCATTCGCTCGGAGAATACACCGCAAATGCTTACGCCGGAACATTTGATTTTGAAAACGGACTCAGACTTGTAAAAACCCGCGGCTCTTTAATGAGAAAATCCGGTGAAATACAACCCGGTACAATGGCTGCACTTATCGGAATGACTGAAGAACAGGTTTTTGAAATCTGCAAATTAGCTTCCGTTGCCGGAATCGTTCAACCTGCAAATTTTAATTGTCCCGGACAAATAGTGATTTCAGGTGATATCTCTGCAATTGATAAAGCTATTGAAGTTGCAAAAGCAGAACCATTTAAATGCAGAATTGCAAAAAAACTCGAAGTCAGCGGTGCATTTCATTCCGAACTTATGAGAACTTCTGCCGCGGAATTGAATATTGCTTTGCAAAATCTTGAGTTTAATAATGCAAGTATTCCTGTCTACACGAATGTTGATGCATTACCCGTAACTGATAAAATTGTTATCAAGGAATCATTGTCAAAACAGCTCATTTCGCCCGTAAAATGGGAACTATCTGTAAGAAACATGGTTAACAACAGTGTAACTAAATTCTATGAAATTGGCTCGGGGAAAGTACTCACCGGATTAATAAAAAAAATTGTACCTGATGCAGAAGTTTTTAATATTTCATCTGCTCAGGATTTGGAAAATTTATTAAATAATTAATGACTGAAAAAATATTTCCGTTAGAATATAAAGGATTAAAGATAGACCCTGTAATTTTTACACAGGGGTTCGTACCCGCATGTAATATTGGAATCTGTGGTGGTGAATGTTGTGACTGGGGTGTCTATATGGATAGAGATTTCAAAGATGTTTTAACCAAGTTCGAGAAAGAAATTCAGGATGTGATGGATGAAAATCAAATCAAGGACTCTTCCGAATGGTATGAAAAAGACATCGAAGTTGATTCTGATTTTCCATCCGGATTTGCAATAGGTACGGAAACATATACTACAAAATCAGGAAATGAACAATGTGTATTCAAAGATTCAAATGGTTTCTGTTCAATACAGGTGATGGCGATGAAAAATAACATGCACAAATGGGCTGTCAAACCTAAATACTGCATAATGTATCCGCTCACTATCGTAGATAATATTCTTACATACGACGAAGAACACTCGGCAAAACTTCACTACTGCGGAATAAATCACGAAGATAATTTTGTGCAAACAGTTTTCGATGCAATGAAAGAGGAATTAATTTTTGTTCTGGGAATAGATTGTTATAATTTTTTAAATGATTATTATGAAAAAAATTATAAAAGCTTAAATAAAAAGCCTCATCTTCCCCGTCATGATGAGCACCACCAGATAATTAAAATCTCTGAAATTAAAAGATTGGATATTGCGAATCAGAAGAAAGATAATATTTTTCACAAAAAAAACTTAAAAGAATATGAATAAACTATTACAGGATAAAATATCTGTTGTCACCGGCGGTGGCAGAGGTATTGGGAGGGCTATAGTTTCAGATTTTCTTAAAGAAGGTTCCACCGTTATAATACTCGATAAATTTTTTCCTGATGATTTTAATTCATTCGTAAACGAAAAAACTTCGCAGGGACAAAAAGTTTTTTCAAAAACTCTCGACGTTACAAATACGAGCGACACACAAAAAATATTTGACGAAATAGCAAAAGAATTCGGAAGAATTGATATACTCGTCAACAATGCAGGAATAACGCGCGATAAACTTTTACTTCGTATGGAAGAATCGGATTGGGATGCAGTACTATCTGTAAATTTGAAGGGCGCATTCAATACAACTAAAGCTGTAATCCGCACAATGGCAAAACAAAGAAGCGGAAAAATAATTAACATTACTTCGGTAGTCGGAATTATGGGAAACGCCGGACAGGCAAATTATTCCGCATCCAAAGCAGGCTTGATTGGCTTATCAAAATCTACTGCAAAGGAAATGGGCGGAAGAAATATAAATGTTAATTGTGTTGCTCCCGGCTATGTTGAAACCGAAATGACAGCGATTTTAACTGAAGAGCAAAGAAATGCTTTTCTGAATGTAATTCCATTAAAGCGCGCAACCAAACCCGATGAAGTCGCCGGAGTCGTTACATTCCTCGCATCACCAAAAGCCGATTACATCACAGGACAAACTATCTGCGTCGACGGCGGAATGATAATGTAACACATTCAATGTTAAATTGTAAATGTTAAATGTTAAAGTAAGAGCTTTATAAATAATAATACCCTCGTTCCCAATGTCCTCATTGGGAACGTTTTTTTTTGGACATTGTCATTCCCGCGAATGCGGGAATCCAGACGAAACATAAGGTTTTTCCTCTCTTTCCCAAGCCCCAGCTTGGGAACGTTTCTATTTATGTATGTCATCCCCGAATGATCTTATTTTTTGTGTCGGGGAGTCTCCTGTTCTTTAGGGACTCCCGACACAATTGCTTCGTATCATCCCCGAATGTGCGTTCTTTGCATCCCGATGCTCTGTATATCGGGGATCCCCATCAATTAATAAATGACTATCCAACGAGCAAATTCAATTTTACCCTCGTTCCCAATGTCCTCATTGAAAACGAAAATTATCTACGAATAAAATTCTCCTTCAGATTTTTAATGATATAAAATTTTTCATTCTTAATTTTTAAAGTGTACAACATTCTGAATTTCAATTTAAAAAAATTTATTTAATATTACGCAAGTTCTCACTTTTAATTAATATTTTTTGTTATATAGATTTATTTAAAGAATTTAATTTCTTTTGTATGAGTCAAAAGGTTATCTGGGTCACAGGAGCATCCACAGGTATCGGAAAGGAAATCGCAACCGAGTTTTCAAAGGCAGGTCATATCGTTGTTGTATCTTCAAGGAGAAAATCACGTCTTGTAACTCTTGTTAGCGAAATTAAATTTGCCGGACGTGAAGCAACTGCATTCGTGTGCAATGTTTCCTCAGAACGAAGTGTTCAGCTCACTGCAAAAAGAATCAGAGAAAAATACGGAAAAATAGACTGCCTGATTAACAATGCGGGTGTTACAATTTTTAAATCTTTTGTGGATACAAAAGTTTATGAATATGATTACGTTCTCGATATCAATTTAAGAGGTTCTTTTCTTTGTATGAAATCCGTTCTTCCCCAAATGATAAAATTAAAAAAAGGTCACATAATAAATATCTTATCCGTTTCTGCAAATACGGCATTCGAAGACAGCAGTATTTATGCGGCATCAAAGGCGGGTTTGCTTGCGATGAGCAATTCATTAAGAAGTGAAGTTCGAAGACACAATATCAAAATCAGTAACATTCTTCCGGGTGCGGTTGAAACACCTATGTGGGACAGCAGAACAAGGCAACGTTATAAATCAAGAATGATGTCCCCTTCCGATATAGCTCACATAGTTTTAATGATGTTTGAGCAACCGAAAAAAGTAGCGATAGAAGATTTGATTGTTCGCCCGATTAAAGGTGATATATAGTTTAATAGTTGATTCACGAAAATAACCAATTCTTAATACATATAATCAAATTGAACGTTTATTATTTTATTTTTTGCAATATCATTTAAATTAATTTTGGGCTAAAGCCCGGTTTAAGTCATTTATGACCACGAGCTAAAGCTCGTGGCAATTGAAAAATAAAATTTTATTAAATTGATAAAGTCAGCATCAACTATTTATAAAATTCCTTCAGAGGTCCTTCTTTGTTCACTATATCTTTAATTTCTTTATACGGAATAATAACATTCTGGTAACCATATACATACGCAGCTACCTGATAAGGGTCGAAAGTGATTGTTAAGCCGTCCTTTTGAATATTGAAATTTTTAAAATTTTCCGGATCAGGTCCCGCTCCGGCTTTCAGCCATTCATCATCAAAAGCCAAATCCTCCTTATTGTTCTTTAAATAATTGATACAAAATTTAGAAATTTTAGATAAATATTTTTTTTGATTGTCAAATAAATCAGCAAACCGGATTTGTTTTCCGGTTGATAAATCAAAATTCATCGAATGACTCTCGTGAGAAGGGTGCGCAGAACCTGCAAAGAACGGCTCGATAAAAAGAATAACACTGAAAGTATTTTTATTTATAGCAGCATCATAGTCAATATAAAACCCGCTTTGCATATTTGGCTCCATAGTAGGAAGCTCCCAATCTTTTAGTTCATTTTTAAAAGTATCCACTGATGATTTTATGTAGATTTCGATTTCAGAATTTATGAAATCCTGAATTTTAGTATCATATAAACCTTTCAGAACCGGATATTGTATTTCAATATAATGATTTTGAGGAACAGTACTGCTGTCAATGATTTCTTTTTTAATGATTTCTGATTGCTGGGAATAAATATCGAGAGTAAAACAGGTAAGAATCAGAAATGCGAATGCGTAAATTTTTTTCATGTATGTAAATTTTTTGATAATATAATAATTTAACGAAATTATAAATTCGAATAATAAAAAGAAACGGAAAACCCCTGCGGGGTTTGAACTCTCGAGTCATCATATCCTATAATCGGGAAATCCCTACGGGATTTAATTTATTAAAGTAAAATGGATACGAATTATCAAATAAAATGGATATGTATTTTAAAATAAATAGGATATAATATTGTACTTAAATTTTTTAATATCATTACAACACATTTTTAATTATCTTTTTCGAATTCTCAAATTATAAAAATATTTTGCAAATAGGTATTATCTACTGGGTTTTATTCGTTATCTTTCTGATAATTATGCTCGCTCTTGATTTGGGTATATTTAATAGAAAATCCCATACGATTAACAGCAAAGAGGCATTGCTTTTCAGCGGCATCTGGATTACACTTGCAATAATTTTTAATATATGGGTGTTTTATTATTTCGGACATCAGCGCGGGCTGGAATTTCTGACGGGTTATTTGCTTGAATATTCTCTTAGTGTCGATAATATATTTGTATTCATATTACTGTTCTCTTTTTTCAATGTTCCAAAGCGTTTTCAGCATAAAGTTTTGTTCTGGGGAATTATAGGTGCTTTCCTGATGCGGGGTGTATTAATTATTATCGGCGCAACTCTTATAATTACTTTTCACTGGATTATTATTATTTTCGGAGCATTCCTGGTAATATCAGGTTCAAGGATGGCTTTTCATAAAGAAGAAAAAGTTGAACCCAATAAAAATCCAATAGTTAAAATTGTTAAAAAATTATTTCCTGTAACCGAAAATTATGTCGGAGGTAAATTTTTCGTAAAATATAAAACCGGAATAATGGTAACTCCCCTCCTTATTGTTCTTGTGATTGTTGAAACAACCGATTTGATTTTCGCTCTTGATTCCATTCCTGCAATTCTCGCGATCACACAGGATACATTCATTGTCTTCACTTCCAATGCATTTGCGATACTCGGGCTCAGGTCACTTTATTTTGCTCTCGCAGGTATTGTTGATAAATTTAAATATTTAAAATACGGTTTATCTGTAATATTAGTTTTTATCGGATTTAAAATGTTGTTGAGTGATGTTTTTCATATCTCCACATCAATTTCATTAGTGGTATTGCTTTTAGTCCTTGCAATTTCTATGACCTTATCTTTTATAATAAAAAATAAGAAATCTTAAGTTTTCGTTTGCACGTATCCCCTATATGGAATTGCGGAGTTGACTGTAATGAAAGCTTTCGGGTCTATGGTTTCTATCAGATTTATTACTTCGCTGTGTCTCTTCCTTATTACAGTTGCCATTAATACTGTAACACCGCCACTTCCGCCTTCACCGGGCAGCATTGTAACTCCGATTTTATTTATACGCAACTCATCCGCAATTTTATCCGCAAAATTCATGGATATAATATGTAATGACAAATATCCCGAACCAAGTTTTTGTTCAATTGTGATTCCTATAATTGTTCCCAGGGCAAAACCCGATGAATATCCGAAAATGTTAAATACATTATCGAGGTTTTGCATAATATGCCTGATAGCAACAACCCAAATAGTAACTTCAAAAAAACCAATCATACCCGCAATATATTTTTTCCCCTGTACAGTCATTAACATCCGAATTGTTCCGAGAGAAACATCGATTATTCTGAGACACATAATCAGTAAAGCACTAAGTATTAAACTCTGATAATCACCCATATTAATAATATTAATTTAATGTTCTTAGTGCGTTCAGAAATGCCATATTTTCTTTTTCCGTTCCGACAGTTACCCTTATGCAGTGCGGCAGTCCGAAAGGCTTGAGCGGTCTTATTATCACGCCCTTTTGAAGCATATATTGATTCATAGAATTAACTGCTTCTTCAGTATTTAAATCAATCATTAAAAAATTCGCATAAGACGGAATAACTTTATAATTTAATGCATCCAGATCTTTTGTCAGTAATTTATATCCTGTTTGATTCAGCAATTTGGATTTTTCGATAAACTCATTATCATCCAATGCACCAATTGCTCCCGCCTGTGCTAAATTGCCCGGTTCGAATGGAAGTTTCACTTTCATTAATGTTTGAACAATTTCTTCGTCAGCAAAACCATATCCAATTCTGATTCCCGCAATTCCATAAATTTTTGAAAATGTTCTCAATGTGATAATATTATCATATCTGTATTTCAGCGAATCTGGATATTCGGGATGTTGTTCAGCATATTCAAAATAGGCTTCGTCCAAAATTATTAAAATATTCGATGGAATTTTAGAATAGATTAAATCAAATTCTTCTTTAGTAAAAATTGTTCCTGTAGGATTATTTGGATTGCAAAGATAAATTATTTTTGTTTTTTCATTTATGCTGTTGATTATTCTATCCAATTTGAATTTATAATCATTCGACATAGGTACCTCGATAAATTTGTTGTTTCTTCCGCGTGCCAGTACCTGAAATCCTATAAAAGTATTTTTTGATGTTATTATCTCATCTCCTTCACATAAAAAACATCTCAGTATATTCGCCATAATACCTTCACTTCCGCTTCCGACCGCAATATTATCGATGTTTACATTGAATTTATTTCCGATCTTTTCTCTCAAATCAATTGCCCCGATATCAGGATACCTGTGTAATTCGGATGTATGTTTCATCATTGCTTCAACTGCTTTCGGCGAAGGTCCGAGCGGATTTTCATTCGATGCGATTTTATAAATTTCCTTTAATCCAAATTCTTTTTGTATTTCCTCGATTGGTTTTCCGGGTATGTAAGGTTTTAAATTTTTTATATATTCGGGAGTAGTTATTATTGACATAAATATTATCTAATTTAAATTGTTTTATATTCAAAATTAATTGAATATATTTTTATTAGAAATGAAGATTAAAATGACAAATCAAAACCCCTCTCCTTTTAGGAGAGGGGCAGGGGTGAGGTTTTGTTATTTATTTCAGAATTCAATGTTAATATTTATTTCGAATAAGATTTACTAAGTAATGTTCAAACATATGTGAAATAAAAATTGATTGTAGCCGAAAAATGAAAAGCCGTAAAAAAAAAATTCTCCTTACGGCTTATATTTTGAATCAAAAAAATATCTTACGCCCTACAAAATATTATTTATTTCACCAGCAATAACCTTTTACTATCAAACCTGATTCCATCTAAATAAAGCGCATATATATAAACTCCACTTGACAAATTATTTCCGTTAAAATTCACTTCATACGTTCCTGCATCTTTTCTGTCATTCACAAGTGTTTGAACTTCTTTACCTAAAATATCATAAACTTTTAAACTAATAAATCTGGAATTTTTAATATTAAATCTGATTATGGTATTCGGATTGAACGGGTTTGGAAAATTTTGGTCTAATCTAAACGATTCAGGAATATTATTGTTATTATTATTCACGTTTATAACAGTGCTGTTAGATAAAAGCAGACTTCCCGGACCACCGTACGCACCCATATCATTTCTAATTGTTCCTTTTGCAGGAAATTTACCGTAACCCGGATTACCGGAATCTTCTAAATCATTATAAACAGTGCTCGAATCACCTGCATCGATGCATGGCGAAGTATTTGCAAGAATATAATTCGTATCTGCAAAGATAGGATAAGCACTTATATTTCCTGCTCCGGTGTAACCATTCTGAACATCATTATAAGTCACAGCAACGCTTCCGCCACTAAGTAATATTTGCGTATTTCCGGGTGACGTATTTCCCCAGATAATATTGTTTCTTATAACAAAATTTGTCTGCTGACATAAAACACCGCCAGTTCCTGCTGCTGCAGAATTATGAATGATTGTATTATTTTCAATCACTTTTGTTGCATCAGTTAAACTACCGTACGACCAAAATGCAGAACCGGCATTATAACTATCGCTTTGTGAGTTGAAACAGATGATATTATTCCTGAACGTTCCTCCGGAATAATTCAGAACGATACCTGCACCATAATGACCCGTGTTATTCATAACAATATTATTTAATACTATCGCTTTTGAATCACCTATTCTTAATCCTCCGCCTCCCGTACTAGTTACTCCAGTAGTATTCATCACAAAATTATTTATTATAATATTATTTTTAACAACCGGCGAACATAATTCGATTAAAACACCGCCGCCTTCCCTGTAAACACCCGCTCCGTGAATATCCAGCCATTTAGTTCCTGTTCCACCCGTAATTGTAAATCCCTGTAATACCGTTGTTGAATCTTCACCCGTATGAAATACAACGCAACTGCCTGTATCCGGATAAACCGGCGTACTTCCGTTTATTATAGTCGAACTTATATAAGAAACGGCGTTGTTCTGATAAAACATACTTGTCACAACAATTTTCTTTCCTCGAAAATTAATATTTTCATAATATGTGCCGGGCATCACTAAAACAGTGTCGCCATTAATGCAAGAATTAATTGCAGATTGAATAGATGCATAACTTGTAGGTACAACTCTCATTGATGCACTTGCGAAGGTTGTAACACATAAAAGTAGAAATATCGTCAGTGTAATTTTTTTCATCATTTGTTCTCCTTTATATTATTCTTTTTTATTTAATTAAAATTAAATATTTCTTTAAACTCATCGTTATTTATTAATTTTCTTATATATTCGACAAAGTCAGGTGATTTTTGAAAAGGTAAATCAAGAAGCAGTTCACTCCCTTTTCTTTCGAAATAATCCGTGAATATTTCGACCTTTCGCCCGGCTACCTGTTTTATTCTGTAAATGTAGTTAGTATTAAATAACAATTTTTTCGGATTAATATATCCCGAATTAATCAAAGCTCTCGTTTTATTTGTGCAGTGACACGGATTTGATTTATTAATTAATCCGCATTTATTATTCATGAAATTAAATAAATCATATCTTGCGCGCGAAAGTTTTTTCCTGAAATTACTTTTTGTGATTTGCATAATTTCACTCCCTGCGTAATCCGGAATTCCAAATAGAGCTCCTAATATAAAAATAATTCTCTGTTCCCTGTCGAGACACATTAACATTCCAAAAATACAACTGAATTTTACTTCTTCTACTACAAGATTCATATCAAAATCATCGTCTTTGTTTACCTGTAATTCTATGTCCGGTGTTTTATCAATCGTCTCTCCGTATTGCTTAAAATTAGTTGAATGCATTTTTTCACCTTTGCTCTTTTTCATATTCAGCACATGATTGACTACTATTCTATAAACCCATGTTCTGAACTGACTTTTTCCTTTAAATGATGACAGGTTAGTTATAATTTTTATTAACACTTCCTGCGTTATGTCTTTAGCTTCATCTGAATAGAAAACCATATGTAATGCAATATTATAAATCCAGTCCTGATGCCTCGTAATGAGTTCTTCGAGTGCATCCTTATCTCCTTTTAATGCAGATTCAATCAGATTTAAATCTGTCTTATCTTCTGCATATTCTTTAGAAAAAGGATTATTCATTAATTTTCTTTCATTTTATACTATTAGACAACATTCAATCGGTTGTGTGACAATTTAAATATCCAAACTTTAAAAATATGTAAAAATTCCTATTATTATATAATATACTGCTAATTTTTAAACAAGTTACAATAAATTTTCAAGATAACTTAATTTAAAAACTTCAATATTAATTTAAAACATAACTTCCTGTTCCATGCAATCTATAAGCTGTGGTCACTATCAGTTTTTCCGTTTTCCATATAATTATTTTTTTCAGTCTTGACATTTATATCAAATACCCCTATTTTATTATGGCTTAAATAATTACAATGAACAGACAGGTATCGGAGGCAGTAGAAGTAATAGCATATTTCCATAATTTACATCTTGAAATATTAAGATTTAAATGGAAAGATGATGTGTTTAACGTAACCAAAATCAATTCCCAGTGGAGGATACCCGCGCAGAATTCGTATGAATATCATTTTACTGTTACCTGCGACAAACAGAATATAGCGTGTGAGCTTGCTTTTCATATGAGTGATTTTAAATGGGAACTGGTGCAGTATGACTGTTACAATTAAGAATTAAAAATTAAGAATTAAAAGTTAAGAGCTTTGTCAGTTTAAAAGTTGGAAGATTATTAGGTCAGAAAGTTTATGAAGTTTAAATTATTTTGATTCTATATTATTACTAATGAATTTTCGACCCCTACCCCTCTCCTGGGAGGAGAGGGGAAAAAATGATTAAATTAATAAATTATATTACGGCAGAAGGACAGCGCAGGCAATAGAAGTTGTCCACAATCCATTTTTATCACCTTCGGCTGATTGAGTAATATTAAAAGTCTTAAATATTTTTCCGCTTTGTTTATAAACCTGTTCCCTTTCATTCCAGGCAGTTTCAGATTCAAATTCTACACCAAGAGTTGTTGCAAGCATTGTAGCGGCTAAATCTTCTGCATAATCACCGGCTATCTTTTCAGTTTCTCCGAAAGGATGGTGTTCGGATATATACCCGTAATGACTATCATCAGATGGAAGTGCAACTCCGATAGAAGATGCGATTAGTCGGTTTGGCTCATTTGTGAAATTCCTTGCCATTACACAAAAAGTAATTTGTCCGGGCTCGATTAAAGAAACTCCCTGCTCTTTTGTAACCCTTTTACATCCCGGCGGATAAATACTCGATACCATTACAAGATTAAATTTTTCAATTCCCGCATGGCGAAGCGCCAACTCGAATGATTGCAAATAATCTTTATGTCTTCCGACACCTTTCGTAAAAAATATTTTAGACGGTTTAAACAATTTATTTTTCTCCTTATTCTGTTATTTAATTAAATACTTTTAATTTTTAAAAATTTCCTCTTACCGACTTTAAGTATAAATTCCTGTCCCTGTTTTACGACGTAATTAATATCATGAATTTTTTCTCCATCTATTGCAACGCCGCCCTGTTCGATTAATCGTCTTGCACTCGCATTGGAATCGCTTAATTTTGTAAGCACTATAAGATTTACCAGTTTAATGCTGTATTCCCTCAGCACATATTCGGGAATATTATCCGGATTTTCTTTTTTTATAAATATTTTATCAAACTCATCCACCGCAGTATTTGCAATATCCTCGTTATAATAAAGTTTAACAAGTTCAAAACCAAGCCTTCTTTTTAAATCACGCGGATTAATACCGGGAGTATTCAGTTCGATTTTTATCTTATTTAATTCCTGACGCGAAATTCTTGTTGCGAGTTCAAAATATTTATAAATCAGTTTATCCGGAATGCTCATTGTTTTTCCGAATATCTCTTTCGGCTCTTCTGTAATTCCGATATAATTATTCAGGGACTTACTCATTTTTTCACTGCCATCCGTTCCTTCGAGTAAGGGCATTAAGATTACAACCTGCGGTTCCTGTCCGAACCGTTTCTGCATATCCCTTCCGATGAGATTATTAAATTTCTGGTCTGTTCCGCCGAGTTCTACATCGGAATTTATGGCAAACGAATCGTAGCCCTGCATTATCGGGTAAAGCATTTCATGCAAGGATATTTCCTGCTGCTCCTTAAGTCTTTTCGTAAAATCATCACGTTCAAGAATTCTCTGTACGGTAAATTTGCTTAAAATATTTATTAATTTATGAATATCTATTTTACCAAGCCATTCGGAATTATACACAATTCTTGTCTTTTCCTTATCAAGTATATGTGCAGCTTGCTCAAAATAGGAAATTCCATTTTCACGTGTTTGTTCAAATGTCAACTGCGGACGTGTTTTCTTTTTGCCGCTCGGGTCCCCTATCATCCCTGTAAAATCTCCGACAATAAGAATTGCAATATGTCCGAAATCCTGAAACTCACGGAGTTTATTTAATACTACCGAGTGACCTATATGTAAATCAGGTTTAGACGGGTCACATCCGAGTTTAATGTTGAGTGGAGTTTTATTTTTTATAGATTTTTCGATTTTACGGATGAGATCTTCCTCAGGAATTATTTCAACAGTTCCTTTTCTGATTACATCCATCTGTTCATTTAAATTTCCGGACATCTTCAAAACCTCTTTAATTTCCTTTCTGTTTCTCTTAATTTAATAGATTCTCTTTTATCGTATAATTTTTTCCCTTTTGCCAGGCACATTTCAATTTTAACGAGCGAGTCTTTAAAATATATTTTCGTCGGCACCATCGTCAATCCTTTTTCATCCAGTTTCGATTTTATTTTCCTGAGTTCTCTTTTTGATAAGAGCAGTTTCCTGTTTCTCAAAGGTTCATGGTTGTTCAGGTTTCCAAACTTATATTCACTAATATGCGCATTTACCAGCCAGAATTCGTTACCAATAAATTTCCCATAGGCATCCTGAAGGTTAACCTTCGCTTCCCTTAACGCTTTCACTTCGGTACCGAGAAGCACTAAACCGGCTTCATACCTGTTCAATATTTCATATTGAAAACTTGCTTTTCGGTTTGTACCGATTACTTTAATTTTGCTATTGCTTTCCAAATGTAAAATATTAAAATTATTTAAACTAAAAGGTAAAATCAATTTATATATTAATGAAAATAAAAAAATTTATTGTTAACCCATTTCAGATGAATTGTTATTTGTATTACGATGATATAACATTTGATGCAATATTAATTGACCCGGGAGTTTATACCCCCGATGACCGGAACGAATTAATATCTTTTGTATCAAAAAATAATATTAAGATAAAATATATTATCAACACTCACGGTCATATAGACCATATATTAGGAAATCGTTTTGCAAAAAATAGTTTTGAAGCACCTCTTTTAATTCATAAAGAAGACCTGTTTCTCCTTGAGCGTTCGAAAGAGCAAGGAAAAAGGTACGGTATTGATATTGAGCCTTCACCGCAACCCGATAAATTTATTACTGAAGATTTAATTCTGGAAATAGGAAAAAATAAAATTGAATTTATTCATACTCCCGGTCATACTCCGGGAAGTATTTGTATAGTGAATCACGATGACAAAAAAATTTTCTGCGGTGATTTGATATTTAAAGATTCGATAGGAAGGACTGACCTGCCGGGCGGAGATTATGATATTTTGATGAATTCAATTAACAACAAATTATTTGTTCTTTGTAATAATGATTATGCATTATATCCGGGACATCTTGAGGATACTACAATTGGAGAGGAAAAGAGGAATAATCCATATTTGAGATGAGGAGTTTTAGAAGTTAAAGAAGTTAGAGAAGTTAGAAACTAAAGTATATGAAACTAAGAAGTAAACAAATCATCCTCCCTAGCCCCCCTTCAAAGGGGGAAAAGTATTCACTCCCCCTTCAAGGGGGGAAACGTATTGATTCCCTCTGACGGGGAAAAAGAGAGAAAATATTTTTTTAGTCTATTAGCTGGAAAGTGCCTGCAATATCTTTAAATGACTGCTCTACTTTTTTATTATAATTTGTCGTAATAAATCTCAGCATATAGACAAAATTACTTTTACTGTTATCATTTTTTGTTCTTATATAATAAATAAGTTCAGTAGACTGCAAATCTTTATATATTGCATATTTCCCGTCATAGCTTCCAAAATCGAAATTAGTAAAATCGGAATTCCTCTGAGGAATATTTAAAGAAGCATCCAGTTCAAGAACGTATATAAAATCGTTTATATCTTTTGATTCAGGCACTTTAAATGACATAATCATGCAGGTAATGGTCGAATCTTTTTTATTATTATAAACGTAAGAAATTCCGTCATGATTTTTTGTTTCTTCATATTTCATTTTCACCCAGCTATCGGGCAAAGTCAGTTTAAATTTATAATCATTATCAGTTATATCAATTTTCTTTCCCTGTGAAATTGAAATCTGAATAATTGTAAAAAATAAAATGACTGCATATATTAAAGTTTTATTCATTATTTTCATTATTAAGGCAGTTTCTGTTTAATTAATTGGTATTGTTCAGTGTTCAAACCTTTTGTAGGGTCAGGTTTGTTTTTCAAAATACTTAGCTGGTATTTTACATTATCTATTCTATCCTGAGGAAGCGGATGTGTAGATAAAAGTCTGTCCAAGCTTCCGGGTGTTTGTCCCTTTTTTTTCTGTTCATCCGAAATTTTATCGAAGAAATATGTTATTGCACCAGGATAATATTTTGAAGTTGACAAATATTTTATGGAATAGTTATCCGCTTCTTCTTCATCCGACCTGCTGTTTGCAAGAAATCCGAGTCCGACAAATAAATTTGCAACTATATCTGCTACGGCGTTAGGATTGGTTCCGAGAACTATATTTAATGCCATGCTTACTCCATAGTATGACGTAAGCCTTTGTGTCATATGTCTTCTTTCGGCGTGCGCTATTTCATGTCCTACAACTCCGGCAAGAGTTGCTTCGTTATCTATGAATTTCATCAAACCGGTATATACATAAACGAAACCACCAGGTGTGCAGAATGCATTTATGATTGTATCATTAATAATCTGGAAGTTATATGGAAAAATATTTTTATATTCAATCTTAGGTGACGATTCAAGAATATATTTACCAATCCCGTTAACATAATCCTTCACATCCTGATGTCCCTGAAGCATAGGGTATGTAGCAGGATCGGCTTTAATTTGCTTGTCTATATCACGTCCGAGCTGAATATCATCTTCCTGTGTAAATAAATTAGCACCGCAGCTATAAAATACAGAAACGGATAATAAAGTTACTGCAAAAAGGAATGTATAAAAACCTATTTGATTTAATTTTAATCTTATAAAACAATTTTTCATATCTTATAAATTATTTATTTTTTAAAATAAATATTTATATTATTTTATACAATATATAATTATAATTGTTCCGGCCGGTTTTATTCAAAAAACGTCTATTTATCCACAACTTTGAACGTGGAAAATATTATCTGGTATTCCCGTCTCAGTTCTTTGTTGTAAACCTCATTTTCTTTAACATCGGGTGCTTCGCGCCATGTGTCCGAAATCAACTTCAATTTATCCATAATCTGCCACTGATGTTTAAAACTCTCATTATGTAATTTCTTTAATGCTTCAATTTGCTGTGGAGAAAAAATTTCAGGGCTTAATTTTTGATTTACATAGTTCGAATCAAAATGATAATTCTCAATTTTTGCAACCTGAAATATTTTATATAATTCTTCCTCTTTATTGATATCTATACTTTTCAGGTGTTGCCGGAATTCCGATTGACTTGTAAAAATTCTATTTTCATATTTACTTAGTGTTGCTGTCGATATACCCGTTTTCTCAAGTTCGGTCAGAACCGGAATTGTCACCTCATAGCTTGAAGGATTTACAACTATTTGCTGAAAAACATTTTGAACGATAAAAAGAGAAATAAGGCAAATTATACCGGCGCATACAGGAGTAGCTAACCAGCCGATTGCAATCTTACCAATTATTTTATAATTAATATATCTGCCTCCTTTTGCAAATCCTATTCCCATTACAGCTCCAACCATAGATTGAGTTATGGAAACAGGAACTAATGGAAATGACGGTAGACCAAGGGAATTTAACAATCTTTCAAGACTTTGTGAAGAAAAGAAAAAAAGCACAAGAGAAGCACTGAATACGGACGAAAAAGCAGATATAGGAGTTAATTTAAAAATCTGACTTCCGATTGTAGATATTGTCTTTTGCGAATAAGTCATAACTCCTACTGCCATGCTTAAAGAGCCAACAAGGAAAAGCTGCTGTACGGATGTGAAAGTAAAATTGCTTGTAATGTTAATATCACGAAACGGTGAAGTTGTAATGAACACACCGACAACTTTTGCAATATTATTCGCACCAAGGGCATAGGAACCAAAAATAGTCACAAGGATGAGTGCAATACGTGTGTATAGGTCAAGTTCGAGAATATGCAATTTCATTTTACTGACAACTTTTTTCAGAATGTTATATATTAAAAATGAAAACACACACGCAAGCACCGGGTTTACTATCCACGAAATTACAATAGATGTAAGGGAAGCAAAATCAGTAGGAGAGGCAGTGAATAAATTCCAACCTATAATAGAGCCGACAATTGCCTGAGAAACTGAAACGGGTAATCCCCTTTTGATTAATGCAAACACGGTAAGAGCCGCAGCAAGTGACACTGTAAACGAGCCTGCAATAGCATTTACATCTCCGAGCACCTCGAGCGTATGAGTTGTTCCTGCACCGCTGATTGTAGCACCGAGAATAATAAAAACGCTCGCCAGAACTGCAGCAACACGAAATTTAATCATCCGGGTAGAAACGGATGTTCCGAAAATATTTGCGGCATCATTTGCACCCAGGGACCAGCCGAGAAATAAGCCCGATGAAAGTAAAAACCAAATCAAAAATTAAGAATTAAAAATTAAGAATTAAAAATGAAAAAACTGTATATAATTAAAAAATAATTATTGAATAAAAGTATCAAGTATACCGTTTAATTACTGCGATTGCTAATCTATCCGTAACATCTTCAGCGGCATCGGCAATAATTTCCAGATGATGGGCAAAATACCTGATATGAATTTTTTGACTCAAATCGAGGTCAGCGTCAGCAAATATCATTCTTTTTATTTTATCTGCAATTTTGTCAGTTTCCTTTTCAAAAAATATGGTTTTATTGATGTGATCTCTTACAAGCTGAATATTTAAAAAATATGACCTGACAGCGGAAACCATAGATTCTACGGAAGAAATTGTTGCTTCAATCAGTTCATTGAATAACGGTACAACATCAGGAAAAAGGTTTGGATTCTCTACATCAAACTGAAATAAAGTTTCTTTCGTGATATTTAATACTTTATCGGAACTCTCGAGCAATCCGAGAACGTCACCTCTGTGCTCGGGTATTAATGTATGCATATATAATTTAGTTTCGATTGTTCGCCTTAAATTATCTGCGTCATTTTCAAGTGTATCTATTTCTTTCAATCTTTCATGAAACAGTTCACTTTGATTATTTAAATAATATTTAACACCCTGCCTCAAAACAAGTGCACCGTTTAAAACTTTGTCAAGAAATTCATCGATTTGAATTTCGAGCTTTTTCGTTTTCTTTAAAAAGAGAGACACTTTATTTATCCTTTTTAATAAATTTGAATATACTGACTCATATAATAATTTAAAAATATTTTTCTTAAAAGAAATGTAAATAATTAACACAATTAATTTACATCATTAGAATTAAAGAATAATTCACGTTACAACGTTGGAGCATTGTAACCTGAAAAATCATATGAAATGTTTTGCTCAATTGCCACGAGCTTTAGCTCGTGGATGAACATACCACATATTTGGGCTTAAGCCCATAAGCTGAAGAAATATTGGGCTAAAGCCCGTATGCAGGTTATTCTTTACCACGACTTAAAAGTCGTGGCAATTGAGCAAATATTTAATAATATATTTTTGAGCAGCTTAAAATACATTGCAATCGTGACAAAGATTTATTTTATATTTTTGAGATAGGAGATAATAAGTCCATGCCGCAATCCTTTGTCGCTGACATAAAATGAATTTACATTTAATTTTTTCAGAACATTCAATGTAATCATAGCACCTGCAAGAATAACGTCGGCGCGCTTGGGATGCAAACCGGGAATGCTTTTTCTGTTTTCAATGGAATTTGATAAATATAATAAAATTTGTTCTTCAATTTCTTTTAATGATATTTCTGTGCCGTTTACTTTATTTGCATCATATTCATTCATTTTTAATTTAACTGCGCCGATAGTACAGGCAGTTCCGCCAACAGATATAAGCATTTCGGGTATTTCCGCCGAATGGAATTTTGATAGTTCCTCAAAAATTAAATTACTGCAATAAGAATAGTTTTTTGAACAATTTAAGTCTGTCGATAAATATTCTTCTGTAAATCTTATTGTACCTGTATTTAAGCTTTTAAATTCTTTTATATTTTCGTTTTGACCAAAGATTAATTCTGTTGAACCACCGCCGACATCAAAAACACATATTTTTTTATCACGTGCAAAATTATTGGAAATAACTCCAAGATATGATAACTTTGCTTCATCTTCTCCGGAAACAATTTTTATTTTTAATTTTAATTCATTTTCAACCCGTTTTATAAATTCATTACTATTTTTTGCAGTGCGTAAAGCCATTGTTCCTGCTGATAATATTTTATTTGCATTGTTTATTTTACAGATGTTCATCAATCTTTTCAGGGCTAAGTAAGTTCTTTCCATTGCTTTATCATTTAATAAACCTGATTTATTCAATCCATCTCCAAGCCTGCAAACCTCAGATTCATCAAAAATTGTATTTATTATTTTACCATTTTCGACTTCGGATATATTGCAGAGTATTGAATTTGAGCCTATGTCAAATGCGGCTATTTTCATTTGTTTACTAAAATAAAATAACTCTCCAATTTATTTGAAGAGTTATAAAAATATTATATGTATTTAAATACTATATAAATAGCAGTAACTACTTTATAAATATAATAGATAACTTTATGTATGTAAATTAAATTATAATAATATTAACTCACTTTATTTCTATCATCTTTTTAGTTTGCATAAAGTCATCTGTAGTTAATCTATATAAATATATTCCACTCGAAATTCCGGAATATTTTACCTCATACGTTCCGTATGAAAGTTTTTGATTTACAAGTGTTGCAACTAATTTTCCTGTAATATCAAAAACATCAAGTTTGACATTCCCGGATTTCTGAATCCTGAACTGAATATTAGTGGAAGGATTAAATGGATTTGGATAATTCTGTAACAATTTAAATTTATCAGGAACCTGCTGAGAAATATTAATAATTCCTATGGTACTTAAATCTATTATTTTTATCCAATTTTGGTAAATGCCCGAATAATTATCCATCCAGAGTGCGTATATTTTATTGTTCACAGTATTAATTGCGATGTGGTCGCCTTGAAACAAGGAGGAACCACCTAAAATTGGCTTTGGCTGCAATCTATGGTCGCTGATCGCTTTTTCAAACCAGGTGTTTCCACCGTCTTTTGAACGTGCAATAAATACTTCCATAGAATCATTAGATGTATTTCTATTGTCATAAAAAATGATATCAATTCCACCTAAGGAATCGATGCACATTGAAGGAAAATACTGAAGTTTACCATTATTCAGAGGGTCCTGATTCACCCTTATTCCCTGAGACCAGGTTGTTCCTCCATCTGTTGACCGATGAAAAATGATATCAGGATCGCTTCCTGCAGGAAGGCGATTTTTTTCAGTAGTAACAATATAAAGCCAACCTTTGAAAGGTCCATTAGTCACATCCATTGCTACCTGAGGTAATCCATTTGTTCTTATGCTTCCCTGAGGAAAAGTAAGTGTTCCGGCGATACCCGTCATATCAAATATATTTTGTGTGAAATTCCAATTCAATCCTGCGTTCGTTGATGTCGCAAAACCTGCAAAAACCTCGATGAAAGGTGAAACTCCGCTTAAACCAGCCCAAGTAATATATATTTTTCCATCTGGTCCTGTAATAACAGAGCCGCCTGAACAACGATTAGTATTTCCCGGATTCACTGTTACAGGTGTTAACCAGCTTTGACCGCTATTAGAGCTTGAAGCGAACTGAACTGAATAAGGAAGCAAATTTAAATTTACCCAAACGGCATAAATATTCCCGTAGTTCGGACTTAATGAATTATAATCTAAAATCGATGAACCTTTGTCCTCGGGTTGCTGTGTAGTTATTGTTGATGCATTGGACCAGGACACACCATTATTAGTTGAAAAATGACTATACACTCCCGGCTGAACTGAAGGATTACCAATATGTGTTATTACAAATTTTCCGAATTTATCTATCATTATTGAAGGGTCACCCCCATGATTGGAAATATTCTGACCTTTACACGTATCGGAACCGGACCAATTTAAACCGCCATTTGTAGACACATAAACACCTTCACTCGTGAACGCCGCACCGTTTAAAATAACAGAACTTGCAAACATAATTTGAGGATTTAAAGGATCGAAAGTAATTGCAGGCTCGCATTGATTTATAATGCTCGGATAAATTCTGAAACTAATTTGCGAATACCCAATATTCGCAAAAAACAATAATACTATCAGGATAATTTTATTATTCATAATAATCTTAAAATTAAATTGTTCTTGCTAAAAGAATATAAACTAAATTTCTAATATTTATATGTAAAATTCAAGCCCGAATAAAAATTCCTCGGCTCACCGGCTTGAAAATACCTTCCTAATACATCATTAATGTTGACAAATCCGACATATCTTTTATCAAATATATTATTTACGCCAACAAAAGCTACGATACCAAATCTCTTACTCTGATAATTTAATCCTGCCATTGAATTTCCATAAAAATAACTTGGTGCGGCTACAGAATTATTATCATTTGCATACATCTTCGTTATATAATCATTATCCCATTGTAATAATCCTGATAAATCATCAGAAATTTCAAATTCATAATTGAGAATAAAATTAAAGATGTGTTGTGGAACAGCCGGTACATAATTTCCGGAATAATCTTCAACAACGGGAGGTCCCGAACTATAAATAGTGGCTTTATAATCTTTATATTTGAAATTTGTTATCGTGTAATTTGTTGTCAGTTCTACGCCTTCAAATGGTTCCGATGAAAATCCCACTTCAATCCCCTGCCTGTTGGTTTTTGCGGCATTCCGGAAATAAACTTGTTGTCCGACACTAAAAGGCACAATTTCATCACTAATAGTATAATTAAAATAAGTAACATCAAAATATACTTTTCTCATAAATTCAGACTTTCTGTTGAGTATATTTCCTTTTATACCCAATTCATAATTATCAGATTTCTGCGGAACAAGGTCCGGATTCAGAGTATAATTAATATTTGAAGAAAACGGTGTGTTGTTTAATTCTGACAATGCAGGAATATCATATCCTGAACCATAAGATGTATATAAAGCAATCGAAGGAGTAATTTTATAATTCAGTGCAATTTTAGGAGTAAATTGCTGGAATACCCGGAATGTATCTATATAGCCATAAGGAGAATACAGGTCACGGGTGACGGCATTCTTATCAAACCTTCCGGATAAAAATAAATCACATTTATCTTTATATAAATTAATCTGGTTTAAAAAATAAAATCCAAGATTGCTCCAGTACGCATTATATTCATCATTTATAGAGATTCCCCTTTGTCCGTTCAAATTTTCAAAATCTGTGACAGGTCCGGATTGATATGCATAATCCATACCAAGTGATAAAGTATTGTTCCTTCCGAAAAGTTTGCTCCTGTTTGTAAATCGTAAAAGAGAACCGAGAGAATAACGGGTTGAATAAGTATAATTAATATTATCCGTTTTTATCAAATCGCTTAGACCGCCATAACCTGTAACTTCTATTTCATTATTATTATATTTACCGAACGATGTTTTAAATTTTACACCCAGCCTGCCTTTTTCAGTTTGCCTTTTATAATCGAAAGCTAATGCAAGAGGATTTGCCTGGAACGGGTCGGCAGAAAATTCTGCAGGAGTTAAAGCTCCCGGACTTCTTGTTAAGCCGTTAACATAGTTACCTAATATTGAAATCGTGGATTTTGTACCAAGGTAACCTTCATAAACTGAATTTATTAAATGAGTATATTCATTACCGTGCGAACGGAAGCCGTCTGTATTACGATAACTATAAGAAAGGAAATATCTGTAATCATCTGTTTTCAAACCAAGCTTAAAACCATTTTTTCTTAATCCGTAACTCCCGAATTGATTAACCGAGGTCGTATAATTCTGTGTGAAATATAAATCCGAAAGAAAATTAACTACTCCGCCCGGAGCATTCGCATATAGAGATGAAAGGTTTCCCTTAACAACTTCAACTCCTCCCAGAGAAGAGAAATCAACCGCGTCTATAACGGTTTCACCATCGGGTTCAGATTCCGGTATCCCATCCTGAAGTATTCTGACTCCTCTTACACCTGAATTTGAACGCGTTCCGAACCCTCTTATGGATATTCTAAGGTCACTTGTCCCGAACATAGATTGCAGGAAAAGACCGGGAACGTCGGCAAGGACGTCTTTTGCAGAAACCTTTTTCCCGAAAGTTAATTCATTCTTATCAACCCTGAATACCGAATAAGGGATATCAATAATTTTTTCAAATGAGCGTGTTCCCGTTATAATAAGTTCTTCGGTTTCATATTTCAAAGAATCTTTTTCTTCCTGGGCAAATGTTAATGATGAAATTAAAAGAGAAAATAGTATTAAATAAAATTTCATTTGTTTGATTATTAAAATATTTTTAAAAATCCGAACGGAATAAATAGTTGCTTTACAATTTTAATTCGAATTCGAATTTTAATTTTAACTAAATGAGCTGAAGAATCAGACATAAAATAAATAAAAATTTCTTTGTAATTGTTTAACTTGTAAAACAAAATAATTATATAACGGAAATATCATATTTTCGGGTTAATTTATTAGTTTTAAACAATCTTAATACCGTATTCCTGAATACAAATAAGTAATAAATACAGTATATCTTAACAAAATTTGATACCTCCTCAGGTATAAAAAATATAACTTTCTGATATATATTTGATAAATTTAAAGTATTATTTTGATTTAATAAATGTATAAAAGATTCAACAGAATTTTATTTTAAATGGAAATATGAAAGAAATTTAATGGAATCGCCCAAAGGGGAGCCGTCAAAAAAAAATATCTTTACAATTAAGAAAAATATTTTTAAGTTACAGTTAGAATAGTTTTATTCGTTCTGAGTAAATTATTAAATAAAAAAATTTTAGCTAAAAAAAGTTCCCCTTTATCGAAGTTGTACAGTTGGAAACATTAGCACTTCTTCTTGTTTTTGGATAAATTTTTGCTTATGTATTCTGTTCAATTTCGAATAACGGGGACTTTTTTTTATAAAATTATATTTATTATATTTATTTTTAAATATTATCAGAATTAACTAATTCAATTAATATTTTGTATATTTAAAATCTTAAAACTCCTCGTACCCCGCTTTTAATGCAGGGTACGATTTGTTTTTTTTAGCACTTCTTCTTATTCAAATCATAAAATTTACATTTTATGACTGCTCGTTCCCCTTCTCCAAAGAGAACGAGAAGTCACGCTTAATTTTTTGATTTTGAAAGAATGAACATTTTATTTGAAAACTCCTCGTACCCTGTTCACCGCAGGGTACGATTTGTTTTTTTAGCACTTCTTCTTATTCGAATCATAAAATTTACATTTTATGACTGCTCGTTCCCCTTCTCCAAAGAGAACGAGAAGTCATGCTTATCATTTAAATTTTATAATAAAGAACATTTCATTTTAAAACTCTTCGTACCCCGTTTATTGGACGGGGTACGATTTGTTTTTTTTAGCATTTCTTCTTATTCGAATCATAAAATTTACATTTTATGACTGCTCGTTCCCCTTCTCCAAAGAGAACGAGAAGTCATGCTTGTATTTTAGATATTATAAGAAAGAACCATTTCATTTAAAACTCCTCGTACCCCATTTTTCAACGGGGTACGATTTGTTTTTTAGCACTTCTTCTAATTCCGTCATAAAAAAATATTTTATGACTGCTCGTTCCCCTTCTCCAAAGAGAACGAGAAGTCACGCTCATATTTTTAATTCTATTGGAAAAAACTTTTTATATTAAACTCCTCGTACCCCGTTTTTTGGACAGGGTACGATTTGTTTTTAGCACTTCTTCTTATTCAAATCATAAAATTCACATTTTATGACTGCTCGTTCCCCTTCTCCAAAGAGAACGAGAAGTCGCTCAATGTAGTTATAAAATCAGTTCCTGTATAATATTTCATAACTCCCCGTTCCTTACACATGTAAAGAACGGGTTGTTATTTATCCTTCTAAACAAACCTATTTTAGTAATCTTAGTATTTATCAACCGTCTCGTCCAATAACCATATTACCATGGTATAACTACCGTATGTTCAGCGTCGAAAAATAACTTTCAGACGCTGTATTAAATACCATAATTCAAATTGAAAATTATATTTTTGTAATATAAACTTATTCGGTTCATCGTTCCCAAACTCCGTAAAATGAACGATTATTTGTTTCTTCGCTTTAAAATAAATTAAAAATTAAATTATTTTTATATCACAATTTTTTTAAGAATTAAAATAATTTTTGAGCATTTCGATTAATCCCGATAACTCTTCGTTCCCCGGTCACGTTCCGGGGAACGATTTGTTATCTTCGATCCTTCTTATTCACGCCATAAATAATTCTTATGATTACTCGTTTCCCGGTCTCCAGTCAGAAAACGAGGATTCATTATTTCGGACCGACAAATTCAAAAAACTTTTTTAACTCATCGTTCTCCATTTTAAAATGGAGAACGACTCGTATTTTTTGTTCTTCTTCTTTTTCGATTAACAAAATTTTATATTTTTTTAAAAAAATCTCTTTTAACGAATTCACACAAATATTTCTTATTTATGGCTCTCCGTTCCCCGTTTTAACGCGGGGAACGAATTACCATTGCTCGTTTTTCCAAAATACCAGAAATTAATTTATATGTTATCTAAAATTTTTAATTAACGGAATTACCCGGTAATAAGAATTTTTTATCAGCATCGTTTCAAATAAAACTAAAGAGAAATTTTTAAACTTTGTCTTTCCTGTCTCCAACCGGGAAAAACTATTATAATCTTGATGTTTCTTCTTATTTTTTTAAACTCCGCATTCCCCGGTGATACCCGGGGAATGATGAGTATTTTCGCTTTTTCTAATTTTAAGAACTAAAAATGAACTTTTACACTTCCGAATATTTCTCTTCCCGCTCCCGGCTGATAAGAATTTCCACCCGGATCAGGTTCTGAGAATGCAACATATTTCTGATCGGCAATATTCTTCAAAAATATATTTAATTCCAAACCATAATTTCCCTTAAACTGGAACAGATAACCTAATCTCGCACCAATTAAAGTGTAACCCGGTACTGCTTCAGCTTCGATATTAGCTCCGTCAATATAAGATTTGCTGTAAGTTTCAGTATTAACACCAATAAAGAAATTTGGCAAAATATTAAATTGAGCATCAAACATAAGCTGATGTTGAGGAGAATTTGGTAAGAAATTATCGTTTTGAGTATATTTTACAATTGTCGTATCATCCATTACAACCTGAATAGGTGCTGAAATATCATACTTGAACATAGAGAAAGTATAAGCTACCTGGAAGTTAAGAGGTTTGATTGGAGTATATTTACCATACACTTCAACTCCAATTCTCTTACTTGCACTCAGGTTTGCATAATAAGTTTCCTGACCTCTTCCAGGAATACGATATCTTTCGAAATCGTTTTTAGTCTGAAGATAAAATCCGCCAACGTCATAATAAAGTTTGTCCTTTATAGTACCCCTGACACCGGCATCGAATCCGTTTGAAGTAGCGAATGTAAGGGCAGTATTAAATCCACCATATATGGAAGCAGGATTTTGTATTAATTCTTCAATTGCAGGTGGTAAAAATCCCTGTCCAAAACTTGCATATAAATTCGCTTCTTTTAAAGGAGCATAAGTAATACCAAATCTGCCGGTAGCACGATTAAAATCTTCATTTCCGGATAAGTCGACACCACCTTCTTTTACAAGGTCATTAAGTTCGTTATGAATGGCATCATAACGAAAACCTGCTGATAGAGTAACATATTTTCCAAGTTCGACGTTATCGATTGCAAATACGCCTACTCCTCTTTGATTTATAGTTTCATTTGACAAATCACCTGCAATTTCAACAGAATGGTCATTTGTGTTTGTATGTTCATCAACATTCTGGAATATTAAATCTGAACCAACACTAAAATGATTTTTAACCATATCTTTTGGTTTCCCGTAATTAAAAGTATATTGCAGGGAACCACCCGGTGTTATCAAAGTTCTGTGATTAAAGACGTGGTTATTTGCTTCAGTAAATAAAGTTCTCTTCACAAAAGCACTGAATTGAAAAGTGTGATCGTTATTAATGTTTAAATTTCCCGTAAATCCCGCTGTTGCTCTCGCAGTTTCAAGATATTCATTAAACGGAATCGCATCAGAATTAGGTGTTTTCGGGTCAGTGTTATAGGTAGGTAAATCAATACCTTCCGGATTTTCGTGATAAACATCAACGTAATCGAAAACAGGAGTAAGTGTCAAATATTTATTAGGAGTATAAGTTGCTTTACCATAAACTTTATCACCCCAGAAATGAGTATGCTGCCTGTATCCATCACCTATATCACGGGAAAAAGCTACATTATAATTTACATTGTCGCTTGTTCCTCCGAATCTTCCAAAACCTTTAAAGAAGTTATTTGACCCGAAAGTCGCAATACCTTCACCAAAGAGAGGAAGCCTGTCGCCATTTTGTGACATGATATTAATTATACCACCTGAAGAACTGCCGCCGTACAAAGAAGCCGCAAGTCCTTTCAGTACTTCAATTTTCTGTAGATTAGAGAAATCTATATCATAGAAATCAGGAGTGAATCCTGACGGATCATTAAGAGGAATACCATCGAGAAGAGTTTTAATTCCCCTGATACCTCTTTCAGATAAAATGCCTACACCTCTCATAGACAGGTGTAATCTTTCACCGTTTGCCTGATTATCAACTTTAACACCCGGTACAAGTTTCATAGGCTCGTCCATAGAGATTGAACGAGGCATGTCATTTAATATATCTCCCCCAACAATACTTATTGCAAAAGGAATATCCTTTAACGGTAATAATAACCTTGGAGCGGTAACTACTATTTCAGTTTGTTGCCGGAATTCCAGCGTATCTTTTCGAGCTTCCTGTGCTTGTGTTAAAGATGTAAAAATAATCAATGCAAACAAAACAAAATAAATTTTTTTCATAATTTATCGTAATTTAATTTTTAAATAAAATTTAAACACACTATGTCCCTCACGATGTTTAAATTAAATGTTTTCAATGTTATTCATCTCATTTGGAGAAATAAGATAAATTGGAGTTTGTATTAGCGAAGAAACGTTATGCTCTGGGAGGTGGCGTTGGTATATCGAATATTATTTGGTAAGTACTATTTTGGTTAGGTATATAATTTTGAGTTTCAGATTCGTTTTTAAAATCAAATGTAATATTGCTTGTAATTGCTTCTCTTATTAAATTATCCAGTATATTATGAATCGGAGAATTCTTTGTCTCAGTATCGGTTTTTTCTTTCAGGTAAACTGCGAAAGCGGATTCGAGCACACTTTCATTGTCATCACAAATACAATAATAATGAACTGAATCATTATCATTTTCAATTTTGTATACATCATACATTTTATTTCCATACGTAATTTCGGTTTCGTTCAGAATCTCGAATGCTAAATCTTTTTTCAGCATATCAGCTTTAGCAACGGTAATTTTTTCGAGTTCATTATCGGGAATGTAATCGTTGATTTTAATTAATGCGTCACTTTTAAAATAAAATCCTACCTGGAGATATACAAATATATATCCGAACGCATCAAATAAAAGAGTGGAAATCAGCAATATGGAAATTATCTTCCTCACAATTTACAACTTAAAAATAATATTTAATTTAAGCAAGAAGTAAATAAATACTAATTTTATTTTTATACGACCTGCAATCGCTGTAAAATTATAGTAAATTCCAAACAAATATGGTTAACTTAAAATTTCAAACACATTCATGATTAACAGATAATTTAAAAATAGAATCAGCTCAATAGAATTTTTAATAAATAATTATTGTTTACAAAGTAGTGGATACTATAATCTTTATTAAAAATTACAAATTTAATTTATAA
>Ga0224522_1000036_pt1 | contig 81744 bp, 67 predicted proteins | sample CFST25metaG_FD_182733 | JGI IMG/M metagenome (GOLD analysis project Ga0224522, IMG submission 182733) | Peat soil microbial communities from Stordalen Mire, Sweden - C.F.S.T25 | ecosystem: Environmental > Terrestrial > Soil > Wetlands > Peat | place: Sweden: Norrbotten County, Stordalen Mire...
CTCTACAGGTAGTAACTATCCTTATCTAAATAGTTCATTTATTAATAGTAAGCTCAATATTTGCTACCAACCCCTTAAGATGTGTATAAAGATTAGCTTCAAAAGGAGGGTAGAATTTGAAATAAAAAAAGCCATCATTACTGAGACAGCTTCATCTTTGAATATCTTTTAGTTTATTTCTTCCTTGAAATCCAGGTCCCCGGGAATTTTTTTACAATACTGTCTTTCTTTATAACAGCTGTATTCTGATCAGTGCAAGTCATTGCACAAACTCTGTAAAAACCATTATCTGCAGAAACAATTTCGGGAGTAAAACCTTCCTGTTTCAGCATATTTACCTGTGAATCAGCGTTCTCCTTTAACCTGAAACTGCCTGTAATGACAAAGTAAGCTTTTGCTTCTGAAGGAACAGGAACTTCAACTTTTGGAGGTAAAGGTTCATCGGATACTGATTTTGGCTTCTCCTCTTTCTTGGATGGTTCAGTATAACTTCCCTCGTCAACAGCCTTTTTATTATTTTCAAATTCTGCTGTTACCAGCGGGTTCATGCTTGTTGCTTCCACCTTTGCCTTAAAGAGATCTGTTTTCAACGGAACTATGACCAGAAGGGAAAGAAGGGGAATAATTACAGCTGCCCTCCAGAGAACCTTTCTGATTGATGCCTGTTTTACAGGGTCCTTTTCCGAATGCCTTATGATCCGTTTTCTTACATCATATCCTTCCAGTGGTAAACAATGGAATGGCTCCAACCCATACGAGTCAAGGTGATAATTTACATTTCTGTCGGGTTCAAACTGAATATTACCTTCGTGATTATTTACAAAGCTTCCGATATTATCAAAAACAACTTTCTCTCCTTTTTCAAGCTTTTTTCGAAGTCCTGTAACAAATTCCTCAACTAAATTTCTGGCATCACCATAATTGATATTTGAAGACAGGGAAATTCTGCCCACAAGAAGCCCATCATTATGATTAAGGTTCCTGTTAAAAGAAATCTGTTTTACAGGAGGATAAAATGTCCCGGTGCTTCTGTCTATTCTGGCAGGGGTGTAGTTCCCAATAAAACCGCCAAAACCCGGTACAATAACACAGTCATGCCCGAATAATAATTCCCTTATAAATGCTGTTATATCCACTGCTGATTTTTCTTTTAATCAAACAAATTTAGTAAAAAAAAACTAATTGCAATATATATTCAGGATTGGATGTAAAACCCCTCTGCCGATTTGCAGCCATCCCCATATTGGATTCTGTTTTTGAAATAGAGGATTAGTCCCGCTATGCGGGATTGGGGGCAAAAACACCGAAAAAGAGGGAGGAACCGGGCATAAATATTAAGGCTATGACCGGTGGTGAAAGGGAATAATTCTCTAAAAAAATATTATCTTCGTGTTTCAAAATTTCCATTTGAAATGAGAGAAATACAGATGGTAGATCTCATGGCTCAGTATGAGAAGATTGGGTCGGAAATCGATAAAGCAATAAAATCAGTTCTTCTGTCAACAGCTTTTATTAAAGGTCCTGATGTTAAGCTTTTTGAAGAAGAGCTTCAGGAATATATGGGCGTGAAGCATGTTGTCTCGTGTGCTAACGGTACTGATGCGCTATATCTGGCTATGATGGTTCTTGGTCTTAAACCGGGAGATGAGGTTATTACTACAAATTTCACATTTATTGCTACAGTTGAGGTCGTTGCTCTGCTTGGGCTTAAGCTGGTTATTATTGATCCTGAACCCGGAACATTCAATATCTCAGCTGAGGCTGTACGAAAAGCTATCACTCCACGAACAAAAGCAATTGTTCCTGTCCATCTGTTTGGCCAATGTTCTGACATGGAGAACCTAATGGCATTAGCAGAAAAGAATGATCTGTTTGTTATTGAAGATGCCGCCCAGGCAACCGGTACAGATTATTTCTTTAAAAACGGAACAACTAAAAAAGCAGGAACTATCGGACATATTGGAACAACATCATTCTTCCCTTCCAAAAACCTGGGTTGTTATGGTGATGGAGGTGCCCTATATACTAACGATGATACTTTTGCTAAAAAACTCAGGAGCATTGCTAACCATGGAATGAAAGTAAGGTATACTTATGATGATATTGGAGTTAATTCAAGGCTGGATACCATTCAGGCAGCAATCCTCAGGGTAAAATTAAAGCATCTTACAAAATTCAATGAGGCAAGAAACGTCGTGGCGGGTCTCTATGATAAAGCATTTAAAGGGTGCAGCTTAATTTCTGTTCCTGAAAGAGCCTCCTTTTCCTCACATATATTTCATCAATATACAATTAAAGTAAAAAACGGAAGAAGAGATGACCTCAGGAAATTTCTGGAGTCAAAAAATATTCCTTCCATGGTTTATTATCCTGGTCCCCTCCATATGCAGAAAGCTTACAGTTACCTTGGTTATAAAGAGCATGACTTTCCAGTTACAACATCGCTTTGCAAAGAGGTGCTCTCTTTACCCATGCACCCCGATATGGACAATGAACAACTTGATTATATTACTCTTAGTGTTTTGGAATTCTTCGATAAATAAGCATAATGGAGAAGGAATATTTTGCCCACGAAACCGCTATCATTGATGATGGCTGCAAAATTGGAAAAGGGACCAGGATATGGCACTTCAGCCATATTATGACAGGTTCTGAAATCGGGGAGAACTGTAATATCGGTCAGAACGTTGTCGTATCACCAGGAGTAAAACTGGGAAAAAACGTTAAAGTTCAGAATAATGTATCCATTTATACAGGCGTAACTTGTGAAGATGACGTTTTTCTGGGACCGTCAATGGTCTTTACCAATGTTATAAATCCACGCAGTGCAATAATCCGGAAGGACAGTTATTACACCACTATTGTTGAAAAAGGCGCCTCAATTGGAGCAAATTCCACGATTGTATGCGGAAATAAAATCGGAACCTATTCATTTATCGGAGCTGGCGCAGTGGTTACAAAAGATGTAAAACCGTATGCTCTTGTTGTCGGAAATCCTGCCAGACAAACCGGCTGGATAAGCGAATTCGGGCATAAACTTAATTTTGACAGTGCCGGGTTTGCTTCCTGCCCTGAAAGCAGAGAGAGATACAAGATAGAAGATGGCAGGGTTTCTAAAATATTTTAGTATTTTTATAGGTCTTTTTATCAAATATTCATGACAGAGTCTCCAAAGAATTTCGGTATAATAGGTGTGGCAGGTTATATAGCTGTGAGACATCTTAATGCCATAAAAGAAACAGGAAATAACCTCCTTGCCAGCCTTGATAAGTTTGATAGTGTCGGACGAATTGATAGCTATTTCCCGGAAAGTGATTTTTTTGTCGAGTTTGAAAGATTCGACAGACATTTTGACAAACTTAAACGGACGGGGACAAAAATTGATTATGTAAGCATTTGTTCTCCTAATTATCTTCACGATTCCCATATAAGATTTGCATTACGTCATCAGGCTGAAGCTATATGCGAAAAGCCTATCGTTCTTAATCCATGGAACATCGACGCGTTGCAGGAGATTGAAAACGAGACGGGTCATAAAATCTATACAGTTCTTCAGCTTCGTCTTCACCCGAAATTACTGGAACTGCGTGATAAGATCAAAAATGGACCGAAAGATAAGATTTATGATATTGACATGACTTATGTTACCAGCAGGGGAAACTGGTATTCAATATCATGGAAGGGTGATATTCAGAAATCAGGCGGTGTTGCAACAAATATCGGCATCCATTTTTTTGACATGCTAAGCTGGATCTTCGGCGATACACAAACCAATATTGTTCATATCTCAGAACCTCATAAAGCTGCGGGTTATCTTGAACTTAAAAATGCAAGGGTAAGATGGTTTCTGAGCATCGACTATAATGATATTCCTGCAGATATTAAAGAGAGAGGCAAGAGAACTTTCAGATCCATTACTGTTAACGGGGAGGAGATAGAATTCAGTGACGGATTTGCCGACCTTCACACTATGACCTATAAAGAAATACTTGCCGGAAAAGGATTCGGACTTAAAGAAGCACGTCAGTCAGTCGAAACTGCATACACGATAAGAAATTCAAAACCTGTAGGACTTAAGGGAGAGTACCATCCATTTTTAAAAACAACATAATTTATGTACAATAAACTTATTAATAAGGAGACAAAACTTTCTGTCATCGGCCTTGGTTATGTAGGCCTTCCAATTGCTCTTGAATTTGCAAAGCAGATCGGAGTTGTAGGCTTTGATATTAAACCCGAGAGGGTTGAACTCATGAAGAAGGGTATAGATCCCAGTAATGAACTTACTTCCGAGGCATTTAAGAATACTGATATTGTTTTGACTAGCGATCCGTCAGATTTAAAAACTGCTTCATTTCACATTATAGCTGTTCCCACACCTACAACGAAGACTAACCTGCCCGACCTGACACCGGTTCTTAAAGCATCTGAAACTGTAGGTAAAGTTTTGAAAAAAGGAGATTATGTAGTTTATGAATCAACTGTATACCCCGGATGCACGGAAGATGATTGCATACCTGTTCTCGAGAGGTATTCTGATTTAAAATGCGGAATTGACTTTAAGGTTGGCTTTTCACCTGAGAGAATAAATCCGGGTGATAATAATCACACCCTTACCAAAATTGTCAAGGTAACAAGCGGCTGCGATGCCGAATCGGCTGAAAATATAGCAAAAACCTACGAGCTTATCATCAAAGCCGGTGTCCACCGCGCAAGTTCAATTAAGGTTGCAGAATCGGCAAAGATCATTGAAAATACCCAGCGTGATATTAATATCGCATTTATGAATGAATTGTCGATCATTTTTAACAGACTGGGAGTCAATACATTTGAAGTATTAGAAGCAGCAGGCACAAAATGGAACTTCCTTAAATTTTATCCCGGTCTTGTAGGTGGACATTGTATTGGTGTGGATCCTTATTATCTGTCATTTAAAGCAAAAGCCCTTGGATATCACCCACAGATGATCGATTCGGGAAGGTTTATCAACGATAGCATGGGCAGATACATAGGAAAACAGACTGTTAAGAAGATAATAGCTTCAGGAAAAAATCTTAAAGGATCAAGGGTACTTATAATGGGTATGACCTTTAAAGAAGATGTTACAGATATTCGGAATTCGAAGGTCATGGATATTATCAATGAACTTGATGATTTTGGTATATCTGTTGATGTTATTGATCCCGGAGCAGGAAAACACGAGGTTAAAGAGGAATATCAGATCGATCTGAAAGAACAGCCATCAGGAAAATACGATGCCATCATTCTTGCTGTAAGTCATAAACAATATGTTAAACTTGATGAATCATTCTTTACTCCATTACTGAATAAAGATGGAATTATTGTTGATGTAAAAGGTGTGCTTCGGGGAAAAATTAAAAATCATACTTACTGGAGCCTATAGATGAAAAAGAAAATTCTGGTAACCGGAGGAACCGGATATATCGGTTCACATACTTCCGTTGAACTCATTGAACAGGGATTCGATGTAGTAATTATTGACAACTTGTACAACTCTAGAGCAGATGTAGTTGACAGAATAAATAAAATTACCGGCACTAAACCTCATCTTGAGGTACTCGATCTCCTCGATAATGAAAAACTCGATAAATTCATTCAGCACCATAAAGATATCTCAGCCGTTATTCACTTTGCAGCCTTTAAAGCTGTGGGTGAATCAGTCAATAAACCTCTGGATTATTACAGGAATAATCTTTTTTCACTGGTTAATCTCCTGGAAGTGATGAAACGCTATGGAATACCCGATCTGGTATTCTCATCCTCCTGCACCGTCTACGGGCAACCCGAAAAACTTCCGGTAGCTGAGGATGCTCCTCTGCAACCCGCTACTTCACCTTATGGAAATACCAAACAGATAGGCGAATCGATAATAAGGGATACGACTATCGCCGATAAAAACCTTAAAGCAATTTCATTAAGATATTTTAATCCTATCGGGGCCCATCCTTCTGCTTTGATAGGAGAACTACCAAGAGGTGTTCCGGAAAATCTTGTTCCATATTTAACACAAACCGGATATGGTATCAGGGAGGAACTCAAAGTTTTTGGAGATGATTATGACACCCCCGACGGATCTTGCATAAGAGATTACCTTCACGTAGTCGATTTGGCAAAAGCTCATGTTATCGCTATAAAAAGGCTTATTGAAGGTAAAAATAAAGCTGATTATGAGGTCTTTAACCTTGGTACCGGAACGGGAGTATCAGTACTTGAGGCAATAAAATCATTTGAACGCGTTTCGGGAATTAAACTGAAATACAAGATAGTAGGAAGACGAACAGGAGATATTGAAAAAATATGGGCCGATCCATCCTTTGCAAATAAAGAGCTGGGTTGGAGAACCTTAAGCTCCCTCGATGATGCAATGAAAACAGCCTGGGATTGGGAAAAGACCCTCAGGAGTAATAAACTATGATTATGAAACGGACAATCCTCATAACAGGTGGCGCAGGGTTTATTGGCTCACATGTTGTCAGAAGATTTGTTGGCAAATATCCCGAATACAATATTGTCAACGCCGATAAACTGACATACGCCGGTAACCTCGAAAACCTTACCGATATCGAACAAGAAAAGAATTATAAGTTCGAAAAAACCGATATCGTTGATAAGCAATCTGTTCTGGATCTTTTCGAAAAATACAAATTCGATGGTGTAATCCATCTGGCTGCTGAATCACATGTCGACCGGTCAATAACCGGTCCCGATGAATTTGTCTTTACCAATATTGTCGGAACAGTAAATCTGCTTAATGCTGCTCTCAACAAATGGAGAAGCTCATTCGAAGGAAAGCTTTTCTATCATATTTCAACTGATGAAGTTTATGGTTCACTTGGGAAAGAGGGACTCTTTACCGAAGAAACCGCATACGATCCCAAAAGTCCGTATTCCGCTTCAAAGGCAAGCTCCGACCATATGGTGAGAGCTTATAATCATACATTCGGAGTACCTGCTGTTATTTCCAATTGTTCAAATAATTACGGACCAAACCAGTTTCCTGAAAAACTTATTCCACTTGCCATAAACAATATAAAAAACAACAAGCCAATCCCTGTCTACGGAAAGGGGGAGAATATCCGCGACTGGCTATATGTTGAAGATCATGCCTCTGCAATAGATCTGATCTTTCATCGTGGGAAAGTTGGGGAAACTTATAATATTGGTGGTAATAATGAATGGAAAAATCTCGATCTGATACTGCTTCTGTGCAGGATAATGGATAAGAAGCTTAACCGTGCTCCCGGCACATCCGAAAAGCTTATAACGTATGTTACAGACAGGCCCGGACATGATCTGAGATATGCAATTGACTCTTCAAAATTACAGGAAGAGCTTGGCTGGTCACCGATACCTGATTTTGCCGATGGCCTCGAAAAAACCATACAATGGTACCTCACAAATACCAAGTGGCTCGACAGGATTTTATCAGGAGATTATAGCAAGTATTACGATCAGATGTATTCGGGAAGATAGAATATTAGATCGTGGCTTATACACAAAGGTCACAAAGATCTGAAATATAGGATTTTACCTTTGTGTACTTTGTGCCTACTTTGTGTTCTTTGTGGCTAAAAAGAACTTTTTCAACAACCTCCTAGGAATAGGGTGTAAACAAATGTGAAAAAATTGAGATAATCAAGCTTTTATTCTACAGTTACCGACTTAGCAAGATTCCTGGGCTGGTCGACATTACACCCTCTTAATACTGCAATATGATATGAAAGTAATTGAAGCGGGATTACTGCAAGCAAACCCGAAAAAATAGGAAGTGTTTCAGGTACTTCAAGAACATAATCAGCCATCTTACTGATAATCTCATCACCTTCGGTAACAATTGCTATTACATTTCCTTTTCTGGCTTTAATTTCCTGGATATTACTGACAATTTTTTCATAAGTGTCATCCTTTGTTGCCACCACCACCACAGGCATATTTTCATCTATAAGAGCAATCGGACCATGTTTCATCTCTGCAGCAGGATAGCCTTCAGCGTGTATATATGAAATCTCCTTCAGTTTAAGAGCGCCTTCAAGGGCAACAGGGAAAAGATATCCTCTTCCCAGATAAAGAGCATTGTGAGTATTCTGAAAAATTTTTGCAAGTTCAAGAGCCTGATCGTTTATCTTAAGTGCCTTTTCAATTTTTGCAGGGATTGATGCAAGTTCAGTTATAAGTTCTTTATAGGCGGAATCGGAGATAATTCCTTTCTTATGACCGATTTCAAATGCCATCATTGCCAGGACCAAAACCTGTGTAGTAAATGCTTTTGTAGATGCAACACCGATTTCCGGACCCGCGTGCGTATAAACACCTGCATCGGTTTCTCTTGGAATACTGCTGCCAACAACATTACATATTCCAATAACCTTTGCTCCTTTTTCTCTTGCAAGCTTTATTGCGGCAAGAGTATCTGCTGTTTCACCGCTCTGGCTTATTGCAATTACAATATCTCCTTTTTTAATAATTGGATTCCTGTAACGGAATTCCGAAGCATATTCCACCTCAACAGGGATACGGGTATATTCTTCAAAAATATATTCTCCAACCAATCCGGCATGCCATGAAGTACCACAGGCTATGATTATTATTCTTTCAGCCTCCGTCATTGTTTCAAGGACATTATGAAGACCTCCGAGCATCACCCCTGAATTATCAGGCAGCAACCTGCCTCTGAAAGTATCATGAATTGCTCTTGGCTGTTCAAAGATCTCCTTCAGCATGAAATGGGCAAAACCCTCTTTATCAATCTCACCTATCTTAAGGTCCAGTTCTTTGACTTCGGGTTGTATCTTTTCGCTTCTGATTGTTTTGAGGATAAGCTCATCTTTCTTTATAATAGCGATATCATCATCATTCAGATAAATAACCCTCTGAGTAAATTCAACAATAGGAGTAGCATCGGAAGCAATAAAGTTTTCACCTTCTCCCACTCCAATAACCAGAGGGCTTCCCTTCTTGGCTGCAAACAGTCTGTCGAGCTCATTTGTGCAGATTATAACCAGTCCATATGTACCTTCAACCCTGTTAAGAGCCAGAGTAATTGCCTGTTCAGCAGTGAGATCACCCTCAAGGTACATGTGCTCAATGAGATTGGCAAGTACCTCTGTATCAGTCTGGCTGGAGAATTTTACACCCCTGCTCTCAAGATGTTTTTTAATTTGTGCATAGTTTTCAATTATTCCGTTATGAACAACTATGAAATTGCCTTTAAAGGAGGCCTGGGGATGTGCGTTCAATTCATTGGGTTCGCCATGAGTGGCCCACCTTGTGTGGCCCATGCCTGTTGTACCGTTAAAACTGGATTTATTAACGAGATCCTCAAGATCCTGTACCCTGCCGGCACATTTGAATATTCTGGCTTCTCCGTTAATCAGAGCCATTCCGGCAGAATCATATCCGCGATATTCCAGCCTTTTTAGACCATTGATAATTATTTCCTTGGCATTTTTTGATCCTATATAACCAATAATTCCGCACATAATGAAAATGATTTAGAAAGTAAACACGAAATTAGTTATATTGGTTCACAAAAACTAGAACTTGGTATAAGTAAATTCAAATTTCACCGTAGGCACACCTTTGTTAGCCCCCAAAACAGCATTATTCGTTCCTGCCCCCTGATAGATTTCAAGCTCAGGTTCCACGTTGCCTGTAGCATCTTCGAGATATGCCTGGACAAAAGCTGGTATATTAAAATTATATACATGAGCAACTGTATCGAGCCTCCCGTCAAAGAAGTCGTGATTAGTATCAACAGTCGATGCCAATGAAAAGTCAGGCACATTATATCTGAGGCCGGTTTTTGATCTGTACCTGAGCAGAAGTCGTGCCGGTACAACCTTTGATATATATGGATGGTCACTTGTCGCAGTAAAATAGACCGGAACAACAAGTCTTGCCCTGTTAATCGCTATTTTACCAAACGATATATCATTTTTAATATTTTTAAGCCCTGGTAAATTTATTTGTGTGTATACACCATTAAGAGCTTGAAGGTAAGAAACCGTGTCCTTATATGTGGTATTTCTATGTATCATTTTACTGCCAAGAGTGGCAGTGTTAAAATCATGCGAAAATACATTGAATGATGCGTTAGTGTTCTTCGCATCAAGATCGAATGAATACTCTATTGCGGCGCCGGTTGAGTCATGTCCGAATAACACAAAATAATTATAATAGGTTGTCTGGTCCGATATAAGACTTAAAGAAATAAGGAAGGGATCAGAAGTTGAATTCATCTGGAAGTATAACCCCTTGAAGTAAGATCTGAAATCAGCTTTGTTGTTATTATAAAATAATTTTGTTGTGTCACGTATAAGATAATTACCGAACTCTACCCCGTTTCCCGGTAAAGATAACTCTACATCATTTATTGTATCGGCTCTTAATGTAGGCAATACAATATCAGACACTTTAAACCCTGTGGTATTTATAGGTGTATTTGGATAATAAGCTGTATCGGTATATAGCTGGTCGGCAATCTCATAGAGACTAATTGAATGCACAACATCCGCTGAACCTTTGGTGGTTAAAATATGCAGAAATAATTTCGTTGAATCTACAGTAAATAGTACCGGATCCCATTTGGAACTTAGTCTGATTTGTGTAACAAATCCTGCAGTTGAGCTTCCAAAAGATGGATCATAGTCGTGCCCGAGATAAGAAACTGAAGGAAGGTCGCTGCGCGCTGAATCATTAAACATCGTATAAGAGAAAATGCTTAAGGTATCTATTGATTTAATTGAGACAAAATCACCATTGGGAAGTATATCTCCTCCAATTTTTAATATCCCTTTTTCGCATGAACTGGCAAAAACAGCCATCAGTAAAATGAGTGCCAGCCTGAATAATTTAATAAGATTTTGAGAGACAGAAACAATTCTGCAGGAGTGTCGGGATCTATTATAATATCTTGTCATAAAAATCATTATAGGCATCAATATATTCGGTCTCATCCTTAAATTCAAGAACCGGTTTGTTTACAGTTGTAAGGTATTTCTTTAATTCTTCATTTATATCCTCGCTTCCGATAATGATTCCGTCAGAATACTTAATAGCAAGTTTTGACACATTAACAAAATCCGGTTTCTTAACCATTTTAAGGTTTTCCCCATCTATTCCATCGAACCGCAATTTATCCGCGAATGTTGATCTAAACGGAGTTTTAAAATCATTATTGTAAATGGAATAGATTATTTTGTAATTATGAAAAAGCGGATCATCATTGTATATACTGCGCAGATAAACAGGCACCAGCGCTGACATCCATCCGTGACAATGTACAATGTCGGGTGCCCACCGTAGTTTCTTAACAGTTTCAATTACACCCCTGGCAAAAAACAATGCTCTTTCATCATTATCTTCAAATTCCTTACCCGAAGCATCGCTGATAATACTTTTCCTCTGGAAATAATCATCATTATCAATAAAATAAACCTGCATCCGTGCAGATTGAATCGAAGCAACTTTGATTATCAGAGGATGGTCGGTATCGTCGATAATAAGATTCATCCCCGACAGCCTGATCACTTCATGAAGCTGATTCCTTCTTTCATTGATACAGCCATACCTCGGCATGAAAGTCCGGATTTCTTTGCCTCGTTCCTGAATTCCCTGAGGAAGAAATCTTCCGATCTTCGACAACTTTGTCTCACCCAGATACGGAGTGATCTCTTGTGAAATGAATAATACCTTCCTGCTTTCCATTTACCTGCCTGGATATACCATTTCGATTTAAGGTGCAAAGATAGTAAAATTTAATAACATAATAAAAATGCGGATATTCAGACATATCCATTTAAATCATATCATACATTACTTCAAATTCAATAAATTAGAATTTAAATTCACGGAAAGCCAGATTAAATAATTTAATTTAAGTTTGTGAAAAAATCAAAAGCAATGAAGGTTTTAAGTACTGTTACTGAATTGCAAACCGGTTTAAGTGAATTGAATCTTTCGCCAATTGGATTTGTACCAACAATGGGAGCTCTTCATGAGGGTCATTTATCACTTGTCCAAAGCGCTGTACAGCAATGTTCTGTAGTCGTTGTTAGTATTTTTGTAAACCCAACACAATTTAACGATAAAAATGATCTTAAGAATTATCCAAGAACGCCTGAGAATGATCTGTTTTTGCTAAAGAGAGTATTAAGAGAAACAGATCTGGTATTTATACCTGGAATCAAAGAAATTTACCCTGAAGAAGATAAGCGTGAATTTCATTTTGGCAACCTTGACAACGTAATGGAAGCTCTTCGCCGTCCAGGTCATTTCAACGGAGTTGCGCAGGTTGTAAGCAGATTATTTAAAATTGTTAAACCCGATATTGCAATTTTTGGAATGAAAGACTTTCAGCAACTTGCCGTTATCAAATCGTTGGTAAAACAAACTGGCAACAAGGTTAAAATATTGGGAAGCCCTATAGTCCGTGAAAATGACGGATTGGCAATGAGTAGCCGGAATCGTCTTCTAGACCATGAAATAAGAGGCCGTGCATCAGTAATCTATAAATCTATTTCCATGGTAAATGAAATGATTAAAACCTACGATGTGCCTGAGATTAAATCATCTGTAATAGACAATATCAATAGTGTACCCGGATTCTCTGTCGAATATTTTGAAATTGTGGATGATACTGAACTGATCCCTCTAACCACAAAAGATGAAATAATAAAAAATAAACATTATTTCGGATGTGTTGCGGTAGTTGCCGGAAAAATTCGCCTGATAGATAATATTGAAATAGGATTGGTCTGAACCAAAAGGTTAATTACCTTTGCACAGTAATTAAGATCAACAAGATATCAGAACATGTTAATAGAAGTAATAAAATCAAAAATCCATAAGGTTACAATTACCGGCGCAAACCTGCATTATATTGGAAGTATTACAATTGATGAGGATCTTATGGATGCAGCAAACCTGATTGAAAACGAAAAAGTCCATGTTTTAGATCTTAACAACGGAGAGCGTCTTGAGACTTATGTAATAAAAGGTGTGCGCGGATCGGGAGAGATCTGCCTTAACGGCGCTGCTGCCAGGAAGGTTATTGTTGGTGATATTATAATCATTATGGCTTTCGCGCTGCTCGATTTCCAGGAGGCAAAATCATTCAAACCGGTAATCATTTTCCCCGATACAAAAACCAATAAACTGATCTGAAGTTGAGAAAAGGTATTCTGCAGACTCTTAAATTTATAGCTTTCTTCGCTGTCGGGGTACTCCTGCTTTGGTTTGCTTTTCATAATATCGACTTTTCAAAACTCTGGGTAGAATTAAAAGAAGCAAATTATTCATGGCTCCTGCTGTCGGTTCTCTTCGGTCTGTTTGCCTTTATAAGCCGGGCCCGAAGATGGGTACTGCTAGTAAACCCCCTGGGGTTCGAACCTTCAACGAGAAATGCTTTCTATGCTTTGATGACCGGTTACCTGGCAAATCTTGCACTGCCAAGAATCGGGGAAATTACCCGGTGTGTGGCATTGGGAAAAAAGGAAAAGATTCCTGTCGATCAGCTGATCGGAACAGTTGTTATTGAACGAACTATAGATTTTCTTTCCCTCCTTCTTATCATGATTATCCTTATATTCACAAGCGGTGCAGAAATAGGGTTGTTTCTTAAAGAAAGTATTCTCATGCCGATCCAGCAAAAGGTTTTCTCGCTCTTCGGAAACACCTGGGTTCTCTGGATAGTTCTTTTTTTACTTGGAGTAATCACTGTATTTTTGATAATCAGGTATAAAAAGAGTCTCCGTAAGATCCGGTTTTTTTCAAAGATGTTCGACCTTGCCCGGGGAATAATCAACGGACTGAAAACCATTACCAATCTTAAAAGAAAATGGGAATTCATTTTCCATACAATATTCATCTGGGTCAACTATGCCCTTATGACATGGGTTGTAGTATTTGCTCTTAAGAGCACTTCGCATCTTACTTTCGGAAACAGCATTTTCATTCTTGTAATAGGAGGTCTGGCCATGTCTGCTCCAGTTCAGAGCGGACTCGGTGCTTTTCATTATATTGTTTCACGTGGTCTGCTTATTGTTAATGGAATACCTGTTGAAGACGGACTGGCATATGCTTTGCTGACTCATGAATCGCAATTGATTTTTGTGGCAATTATCGGAGCAATATCGTTCTTCATAATTTTCAGGAAAGAGAAAAAACCTCTGATAAAGTAGTTTTGCCCCCCAACCCATTGAAGGAAGCAATACTCTCTCTTTGTTTTGCCCCCCAATCCATTGAAGGAAGCAATACTCTCTCTTTGTTTTGCCCCCCAATCCATTGAAGGAAGCAATACACTCTCTTTGTTTTGCCCCCCTTCCCCCCTGAAGGGGGGTTAATATGCTAAATATTAAAAGATTACTTCTAATTCAGTGGACAGTAACCATCATCGTTAGATTATATTAACTAATTTTAGGTAGTTTTATGTCCATCATTTTATATTTGAAATATCGATAAATTAAAAACTACTTTAGCCCCCCTTTAGGGAGGATGGGGGGCAAAAGACTCAGGGAGAAACGAAAATGGCAAAAAGCAAAACAGTATTCGTCTGTCAGAATTGTGGAGTCGAATCACCAAAATGGATTGGAAGATGTCCCTCATGCAAGGAATGGAATACCTATCATGAGGAGATAGTTGCTCCTGCCTCGTCCCGTGAGGTCTCATTCGTTACAAATCAGGAAAAAAGAAAACCTGAGCTTCTCGATAACATAAAGGCTGATGAACATGATCGTCAAAAGACAGGGATCGCAGAACTCGACCGGATACTCGGAGGAGGAATTGTAGGCGGCTCACTGATTCTTTTAGGCGGGGAACCGGGTGTTGGCAAATCAACACTGGCCCTTCAGCTTGCCCTTGCTCTTAAGGGGAAAAATATCCTGTATGTATCAGGTGAAGAGAGTGAAGAACAGATAAGTCTCAGGGCTCGTAGAATGAAGAATTCAAACCCCCAGTGCTATATACTGAGTGAGACCGACCTTGAAACAATTCTTACTCATGCCGAGAATATCAAACCCGGATTAATAATAATTGATTCAATACAGACAATAAACAATTCAATGCTTGAGTCTTCTGCAGGTTCTGTTACCCAGGTAAGAGAATGTGCTGCACAATTGCTAAAATATTCAAAAATTACAGGAATTCCTGTTTTTCTTATAGGCCATATAACTAAGGATGGTACTCTTGCGGGACCTAAAGTTCTTGAACATATTGTCGATGTTGTACTCTATTTTGAGGGTGATAATAATTACGTATACCGTATTCTCCGGTCGGTAAAGAACAGGTTTGGATCCACGGCTGAATTAGGCATCTTTGAAATGGTCGAGACAGGTTTAAGAGAGGTCGACAACCCTTCTGAAATGTTTATAAACCAGCATGAGGAGGCGCTGAGCGGAATCTCAATTGCTGCAACAGTTGACGGTTTGAGACCATTCCTGATAGAGACACAGGCGCTTGTCAGCAGTGCGGTATATGGTACTCCGCAGAGAAGCTCCACCGGTTTTGATATAAGAAGGCTCAATATGCTTCTTGCCGTGCTAGAGAAAAGAGCCGGATTTAAATTAGGCATAAAAGATGTCTTTCTGAATATTGCCGGAGGAATCAAGGTTAACGATCCGGCTATAGATCTTGCAATCATCAGCTCCGTTCTTTCCTCGAATCTTGATATTCCTATAGCCCGCGAGGTGTGTTTCTCCGGTGAAACGGGTCTGTCGGGAGAAATTCGTCCCGTCTCACGTATTGAACAACGTATAAGAGAGGCATCAAAAATGGGATTCAATAAAATATATATATCTAAATATCACAGGAACATATCCGTAAAAGGATTGGATATCGAGGTCATCCATGTTGGAAAGATTGAGAATCTTATCAGATCACTGTTTGGCTAAGCTGTTTAAGGAATTTTAGCAGAAACAATCTAAAAACCTTTACGCCGTTGAGCCATTACACCTATTAGCCTTATTAATATCTTACCCTTCTCAAATTATCTCCGTGTGAATTGCTCCTCTTAACCTTATCGCAATCAAGCTCCATGTTGAAATTTGCGGGACGCTCAAATTCATCTGCTTCCATTATTCCGAATTGCGGATCGGCGTAAACTTTTTTCAGAAAAATTGCCATAATAGGAAGGGCCATACTTGCACCTGATCCTTCTCCCAAGGTTTTAAAATGGATAGCCTGGTCTTCCCAACCGCTCCATACTCCTCCTACAAGGTTGGGAGTTACCGCCATAAACCACCCGTTTGAATGATTCTGGGTTGTCCCCGTTTTCCCTCCGATCTGATTCATCAGGTTATAAGGATCCTTTCTTAAATTATTCCCGGTTCCGTGTAAAATAACACCCTGAAGAAGATTAAGCATCAGATATGCCTGGTCCTCACTCAAAACCTCTTCGATCTTTGGTGTGAACCTCGAAATTGTATTTCCATTCTTATCCTCTATGCGGGTAACATACATCGGCTTTGTGTAAACTCCCTTATTTGCAAAAGTGCCATAAGCTCCAACCATCTCCTCAAGCATAATATCGGAGGTGCCTAAAAATATAGATGGCACCGGATCTATAAAACTTCTGACTCCCATCTTGTGCATAAGATCCGTGACGGCTGTTGGTTTGAACTGTTTCATTAACCAGGCTGAAATATAGTTTTCAGATTCGGCCAGTCCCCATGCTAATGTTACATTTTTGCCATGATATGCCGCTGGTCCGGTACTCCTTGGTGACCACGGAACAGAATCGCCGGGTACATCAAAAGATTGGGGAATATCCGGAACTTCCAGGCAGGGTGAATACCCATTTTGCATCGCCACGGTATAAAGAAAAGGTTTAATTGTACTTCCAACCTGTTTCTTCTGCTGGGTTACTCCATCATATTTGAAGTATCTGAAATCCGGACCTCCCACATAAGCTTTGACATTTCCATTATGAGGATCTTCCACCATAAAGGATGATCTTATAAAATATTTATAATACCTGATAGAATCCAGAGGCGTCATTATCGTATCCCTGTCTCCTTTCCATGAAAAAACCCGCATTTTAACCTTGGTGTTGAACGCCAGCATAATAGAATCTTCTGAAACACCTCTTGCACGCAATATATAATATCTGTCACTTTGTTTAAGAGAAGTCATAATCAGATCATCAATCTCTTTCTTCGTCAGATCATCCGAGAAAGGAGGATTTTTGAAATATCTTGCCCATCTGTAAAAATCAGGCTGGACCTTTTTAGAAAGGTGTTCAGCCAATGCTTCTTCTGCATATTCCTGCATGCGGGAATTAATGGTAGTATATATCTTCAGTCCATCACGATAAACATCATAACTTGAACCATCCGGTTTTTTGTTTTTATTACACCAGCCGTATAATGCATTGTTATTCCATTCCCACAATGCATCATCATACGACGTTTGTTGTACATATTCACTCCTGTCCGGTTCAGGCTTTCTCATAATTTTTGTAAGATATCTCCTGAGATAAGTAGCAAGACCGCTGTTATGATCTTCTACCCTGAAGATGACCTCAATTGGCAGTTTCATTACCGAATCAGCAACAGCAGAGGTTATATAACCATACTTTGCCATCTGAGAGATTACAACATTTCGTCTCTGAAGCATCAGATCATAATTCCGTATCGGGTTATATCTTGTTGAAGCTTTAAGCATTCCTATCAAAACAGCTGCCTGCTGAAGATTCAATGAATCGGGCGTGGTATTGAAGTAAACCTTTGCTGCAGATCTGATTCCGATGGCATTAAAACTGAAATCGAACTTATTGAGATACATGGTTATTATCTCCTCTTTTGTATAGCTTCTTTCAAGTTTGATTGCAGTCTGCCATTCTTTAAACTTTGAAACACTCAGCCTGATCTTTCTCATGAAAGATGAATTTCTTGCTGTGTCTCTCGGATAAAGCTGTTTTGCAAGCTGTTGTGTGATTGTACTTCCGCCCCCTGTACTCTGTCCCATGATGATAGTGTGAACAAGAGTACGGCCAAGACCACGGATATCAATACCGGAATGCCTGGCATAGCGAACATCCTCTGTTGCTATAAGTGCATTAGTCAGATAGGGAGATAAATCTTTATATTCAGTCCATGTCCGGTTCTCAATGCTGATCTTTCCAAGAAGCACTCCGTCTTCGGAAAGAACCTGTGCAGCCAGATAATATTCCGGATTCTCGAGTTCACTGAAAGAAGGCATGGGACCAAGTTTCCCTCTTGATATAAGTATGAATAATGTTATAACAATTACGATAGGAAAAATAAAGATGCCCCAGAACCAGATCAGGTATTTTTTGTTGTTTGTATTGCCTTTCATTTAATTAAGAAGTTTGGCCCAAAAATAGTAAATAATAAAGAATCTTAACGGTTTATTTTGAAGTTTGCTACCTAATTGATTTACTTTGTCGTCTTGAAAAAAGAACAAATATCTGCTGTAATGATCGAAAATCTTGTAATTGTTGAGTCGCCTGCTAAAGCTAAAACCATTGAGAAGTTCCTGGGAAAAGATTTCCGCGTTGTGTCGAGTTTCGGACATATCAGAGACCTGTCTAAGAAGAATCTTGGTATAGATATTAAAAATAATTTCGAACCCGATTATGAGGTTCCCAAGGAAAAGGCAAAAGTTGTTAGCGAGTTGCGGAAAGCTGCAGCTGAATCGAAAAATATCTGGATTGCCTCTGATGAGGACCGCGAAGGAGAGGCTATTGCATGGCATCTTGCCAGTGTATTAAAACTCGATCTGCTGACAACAAAAAGAATTGTATTTCATGAAATAACCAAAGAGGCTATTTCTAATGCCATTGAGAATCCCAGGAAAGTTGATATGAATCTTGTCAATTCCCAGCAAGCCCGACGGATACTCGACAGGCTTGTCGGCTTCGAGATATCACCGGTGCTCTGGAAAAAGGTACAACCATCGCTCTCCGCAGGCAGGGTTCAGTCGGTTGCTGTTCGCCTTATCGTTGAACGTGAAAGAGAGATTATCTCATTTGAATCAGAATCTGCATTCAGGGTAACGGCAATATTCTCTATCGATTCGTCTAAAGGTGAAAATGTCGCTCTCAGGGCTGAAGCTTCCAAAAGATTCACTGATGAAAAAGAAGCACTCAAATTCCTTGAGCTGTGCAAAGATTCAAAATATGTTATCGGGAATATAAGTATTAAACCAGGGACCCGTTCACCTGCTCCTCCTTTTACCACTTCGACTCTGCAGCAGGAGGCTTACAGAAAACTGGGATTTTCTGTTGCCCAGACAATGGCAGTAGCACAAAAGCTTTATGAAGCAGGAAAGATTACATATATGAGAACCGATTCAACAAATCTTTCCAGTCTGGCGCTTGTCAAATCGCGGGAGATGATAACTTCTGAGTTTGGTGAAAAATACTCCAAGACCCGACAATTTAAAACAAAATCGAAGGGCGCACAGGAGGCACATGAGGCTATTCGTCCGGCGTATCTCGATAATCCAACAACTGCAGGCAGCCAGAATGAGAAAAAACTATATGAGCTTATCTGGAAAAGAACTGTGGCTTCTCAGATGGCTGATGCCATTATTGAAAAGACGTCAATTTTAATTGATATGAATAACTCTCCCGTCACATTCCAGGCCAATGGGGAAGTAATTAAGTTTGATGGATTCCTCAGGGTCTATGCAGAATCATCTGATCAGGAAAACAATGATGAAGACAGATATGTGATCCCTCCTGTAACAAAAGGGATGTCTCTTTCGTATGAAAGTATAACAGCTACACAAAAATACACATTGCCTCCTCCAAGATATACCGAAGCGAGCCTTGTAAAAAAGCTAGAGGAATTAGGTATTGGCCGGCCATCAACCTATGCTCCGACAATATCAACAATTCAGAACCGGGGTTATGTTTCCCGTGAGGACAGGCCGGGAGAAAAAAGGCAGATTCAGATTATTACTCTCCAGCATGGGAATTATGCAAATTCAACCAAAACTGAGATAACAGGAAAAGAAAAATCAAAGCTCTTTCCGCAGGATATAGGAATGATAGTAAATGATTTTCTTATGGAGAATTTCTCTGAAATCGTTGATTATAATTTCACTGCAGAAGTTGAGGAACAATTCGATGAGATAGCCCTTGGTAATCTGAAATGGACCGGGATGATTGAAAAATTCTACTCTCCTTTTCATAAGACAGTAACAAATACTCTTGAGAAAAAAGAGAGAAAAACCGGGGTAAGAGTACTAGGAAACCATCCGGAAACAGGTGAACCTATTACTGTAAGGATGGGTCGATTTGGACCTATTGCCCAGATAGGTGATTCGGGAAATGATGAAAAACCCCGATTTGCGAGCCTTTCGAAAAACCAACTGCTCGAAACAATAACCCTCGATGAGGCGCTGAACCTCTTTCGTCTTCCCCGGTCACTTGGGGAATACGATGACGGAGAGATGGTGGTTGGAATTGGTAAGTTTGGTCCCTATATCAGATTTAAAAGCAAATTCTTCTCTTTAAAAAAAGGAGTGGATGATCCTTATACCGTAACATTTGAAAGAGCAGTTGAGATAATTCTGGAAAAAAACGAGAATGATAAAAAGAAGGTTCTGAAAGATTTTGGTGATATTATGCTGCTTAACGGAAGATATGGACCTTACCTAGTTAAAGATAAACAAAACTACAGACTCCCTAAGGGCACAGATGCGGAAAAGCTCACAAAAGAAGATTGCAGTAAGATTATCGAAAACAGTGATAAAACCAAAAAGAGTTCGTAAAATTTACCATGGTAGACCTGAATGATTATTTCAATCCTGTAAGTATCGAGGGACCTGATTTTGAGCATCTGACTTCGCAGGCAGGCTTTCCTCATAATATAACGATTCATACTGATAATGCTCCTGTAAAAGATATCGGAAAATACAAAATTGCGTTACTGGGGATACCAGAGGGCAGGAACTCGCCAAATGCCGGTTCATTGAAAGGACCCGATATGATAAGAGGGCAATTATATAAACTTGCAAAAATCCCCGGAAGATCTAAAATAATTGATCTCGGAAACATGAAGCAGGGGGTTACGTTCAATGATACAATTGCCGGGCTTAATGATATTTTATCACTATTATTAAGTGAAAACATTTTCCCCGTTATCATTGGAGGCAGCAGTGCTCTTATTCCGGCTATTGACAAAGCTGTTTCACAGTTTTTAACCAGATATACATTAACTGCTGTAGATCCGAGGATCGATTTCAGCAATGAGCGGAAAGAACCTGATTCTTTTAATTATTTAAATGCAATAATCAATAATCACAAAAGTTCCTTCTCCCATTATATAAATATTGGCTACCAGACATATCTTAATGATCAACAAATAATAAACAGATTTCTGAAACGCAGATCGGAGCTTCTCAGGATAGGCGATGTGAGACAGGCAATATACCTTACGGAACCTCTTTTCAGAGATTCGGATGTTGCAATATTTGATATTTCTTCAGTAAGGCAATCGGATGCACCCGGAACAATCAGTCCTTCCCCTAACGGATTTTATGGTGAGGAGATATGCCTTCTTTCAAGATATGCCGGAATATCCGATAAGCTGAAGGTATTTGGGCTGTTCGATGTAAATCCTGAACTTGATATACGCAATCAGACTAGCGGTCTTGCTGCGCAGATCCTCTGGTTTTTCCTTGAGGGCTTTTCGCAAAAACAATATGAAACTCCCGCTCTGAATATCAGCAATACAGGGAGATTTATTAAATATCATGTTCGTGTAACCGATCTCGATGATGATCTGATCTTTGTTAAGAGTAATCTGACTGACAGATGGTGGATTGAAATACCGGCTGAAAAAGACGAGAATCTCTATGTCGCCTGTTCTCACGAAGATTATCTAAAGGCTAACCGTAACGAAGTTCCCGACAGATGGGTTCAGGCGGTGGAAAGATTAAAGTCTTGATTAGTTTTGTTTTAACAGTTTTATTTGTATTGGTCAAAAATCCCGGAACACTCGTCAAAACAGGTTTTTCGGGATGCTAAATAAATGCAGGTAAATTTGTATTCGACTTAGATTTTTATTTATTTTACTAGTTCAATCAATGCGTATCGCAACTGCAAATAAAGAGATGAAAAAATTACTTATTGCATTTCTTTTTTTAGTACTGCTAGTACAGTCTGTTTTTTCTCAGCAAGATCCTTTGTCGAGTCAATACATGTTCAATACGCTTACTTATAATCCGGGTGTGGCAGGTACCTCCGGAATGATCTGCGCTACTGCTCTGAACCGCCAGCAATGGGTGGGATTTAAAGGTGCTCCTGCGACAACTCTCTTTAACATAAGCGCTCCCGTTTCCCTATTTGGCATAAAGAGCGGGGTGGGATTATTAGTTGAAAGCGATAATATAGGCTTTGATAAAGATATAAATCTTTCTGCCTCCTATTCATATCTTATGGACCTTGGACCGGGGAAACTCGGCATGGGAATAAGCCTGGGGATGCTGAATGAAACATTAAATCCTAACTGGGTTATACCTTCAGGTGATGCATTTACTCCGGCTTCAGGCGATCCTCTGATACCCGAAAATAAAGAGAGTTATGTTGCTTTTGATGCTGGCCTGGGTCTTTACTATAAAACTGATAAATATTATGGGTCTCTCTCTGTAACCCACATTAATGAGCCAAAAATTAAATACAGCAAAGGGACGCCTTATGTCAGCAGACATTACTATCTTACAGGCGGTTACACACTGCAATTGCCTAATCCATCTCTCGAGTTAATGCCATCTCTGTTTGCATTCAGTGACGGGAAGGTTGTACAGTTTACAATAACTTCATTAGTAAGGTACAATAAAAAAGTATGGGGGGGCGTTTCTTACAGAGCCGGAGATGCGTTGATCGGAATTGTGGGACTGGAACTCTTTAATGGAATCAGGCTGGGATATTCTTATGATTTTACAATTTCCGACATAGGAAAAACCAGCGGAGGATCGCATGAATTCATGATCAATTATTGTTTCGACCTGAACCTGGGCAAAAGCCCAATGAAATATAAAAGTATCAGATTTTTATGATTATTAAAAAAAAATAACTTACTTGCAATATAAAATACTATAGTATTATGAAAAAGGTAACCCTATCTGCTCTAATATTGATAGTCCTGTTAACTGGTTGTGGCTCTTCAAATAATGGAGAGTTGACTGGCGTTCAAGGGCGGAAAAAATTCTTTGAACCGGAACCCTTTGAAATGGCATTTATTCCTGCCGGGAATTTTATGATGGGACCTAGCGATCAGGATGCCATATGGGCAATGAACAGTATCTCGAAATCTGTTACTGTAGATGCTTTCTGGATGGATCAAACCGAAATAACCAATAATAAATATCGTCAATTTGTATATTACGTTCGCGATTCTATTCTGAGGACAAAACTTGGAAACGCCAGTATTCCTGACAGACAGTATTTTATGGTTGATAAAGACGGAAATGCCATCGAACCAAATGTGATTAACTGGGATGAAAAGATAGATCCAAGAGAAGAGACCACAAAAGCTACAATCGAGGAGATGTACTACCCTCCTGAAGAAAGATTCAACGGAAAAAAACAAATTGATGTCAGGAAGCTGAACTATTCCTATTTCTGGGTTGACTATCAATCGGCCGCAAAATCATCTTACAAATACGATTATGCAAATAATACCGGCAAATATGAGGGCCAGGTTACAAATATTGACGGTACACGTACCGATGTGAAGGACCGCTCATCTTTTATTAAACACAATGTCATTAACATATATCCCGATACATTGTGCTGGATACGCGATTTTACATATTCATTCAACGATCCTCAGGCTTCTCTTTACTTCTGGCATCCATCATTCGATGACTATCCGGTTGTGGGAGTTTCCTGGGTACAGGCAACAGCATTCAGCATCTGGAGAACAAACTATATGAATACTGCTCTCAGAAAGAATGGTGTAGCCGATGTTCATGAGTACAGGCTGCCGCTCGAAACAGAATGGGAATATGCTGCCAGAGGTGGTCTCGATCTTTCGATGTATCCATGGGGCGGACCATATACCCGTAATTACAAAGGTTGTTTCCTTGCTAACTTCAAACCGTTACGCGGCAATTATATAGATGATGGAAATGTATATGCAGGAAAAGTAGGATCCTATGAACCAAACGAATACGGGTTATACGATATGTCTGGAAACGTTTCTGAATGGACATGTTGTGCATACTCCCCTTCAGCTTATATCTTTCAGCACGATCTTCAGCCGAACTATGAATATAATGCAAAACCTCAGGATCCTCCAATTATGAAAAGAAAAGTGATCCGTGGCGGTTCATGGAAAGACATTGCTTATTTCCTCCAGACCAGTGCAAGAGATTTTGAATATCAGGATTCCACGAAATCATATGTCGGATTCCGTAATGTAAGATCTTATATTGGTGTAAATTAAATAATTAGAAATAACCTTAAAATAATCAGGTAAAATGAGCCTAGCAGAATTAGTACAAAGCAGCGGGTGGAAAAATTTCATCGCTAAACTATATGGTTTAGGTGCTTCGGTAGTTATCATTGGTGCATTGTTTAAAATACAGCACTGGCCATTGGCAGGAACCATGCTTACTATTGGTCTACTTACTGAAGCAGTAATCTTCTTCTTTTCAGCATTTGAACCATTACACGAAGAGGTTGACTGGTCGCTGGTATATCCTGAGCTTGCCGGGATACCTGAAGATGAGACACCTGAGCTTGCTTCCCACGGAGGAAAATACAGTGGTGGCGGTACAGGCGGTGGCGGTGGCGGAGGTTATGGTGGTGGATCTGGAGCAGTTGCCCTGGCTAAATTTGATGAGATGCTTGAGAAAGCGGAAATATCACCTGATTTGTTTCAGAAGCTTGGAGTAGGAATGAAAAAGCTTAGCGAATCAACTGCAAATATGAATGCAATGGGCGATGTTTCAGCTGCTTCTTCAAAGTATATGAATACCATCAACAATGCAAATGATTCACTGGGGAAACTAACAGATTCCTACCAGTCAACAACCAAATTAATTAATGACACCAGTTCTACATATCGTACAATGGCTGATTCATTATCAGTTATTGAAGTAGGTGGAAAATCATACCAGCAACAGCTGGAATCTCTTAACAAAAATCTCTCTGCCCTGAATGCAGTATATGAACTGCAGCGTAAAGGTGCAGATGATCATCTTAAGGAATCTGACTCACTCTATAAGGGAATTCAGGGATTAATGAAAGATCTGTCAGAATCAGCCGGAGATACTAAAAAGTACCGCGAACAGATAACAAAGCTCAACGATAACCTTTCGGCATTGAATAATGTCTATGGGAATATGCTTGCTGCTATGAATGTTAAATAACGTGGCTTTTTTATCTAACTAAACTAACTACAAAATGGCTCACGAAAAGCTATCTCCGCGGCAAAAGATGATCGGTATGATGTACCTGGTGCTTACCGCCATGCTTGCACTTAACGTATCAAAGGAGGCTGTTGAAGCATTCAGGAAAGTCGATAATGGTCTTACTCAGACAATTAAAAACTATACTCTTAAAAATGTTGCAATATATAAAGAATTCGACCGGGCTGCCTCTGAAAATCCAACTAAAGCAGGTAAATATAAAACAGCAGCATACCAGGTTAAAGAGCGGGCAGATGAAGCATTCAATTTTATACAGGGCCTTAAGATTGAAATAATTAAAAAAACCGAAAAAGATCCTGAAACCCCTGCTGTTAACGGGAATGAGGTTATTATTGATAAAGTTGAAAGGCATATTGATGATACCAATGTACCATCTGAAATTCTTATCGGAGCGAATGAAAACGGAAAAGCCAACGACCTGAAGGCTCTTCTTAGTGAGTATCGCCAGTTTCTGATCACGACTCTTGATGGTAAAAATCCTACAGCAGAGGAGGCTCTGAAAAAAAGTCTTAGCACTGAAGACGGAATAAACAGAGATGGTGTAAAGGAACGGTGGGAAAATCTTAACTTCCAGACATTACCATTAGTTGCGGTAATATGTATCCTTTCAGAATATCAGGTCAATGTCAGAAACGCGGAAACTGAAGTTCTTAATTATCTCTATTCCCAGATTGATGCTTCTTCCTTTAAATTTACTAAACTGGATGCAATTGTTATACCTACCACTTCTAATTACGTAACCCTTGGAAGCGATTACGAAGCACGGGTATTCATTTCAGCTACAGATTCAACTCAGTTCCCGACAATTACCGTTGGTGATTCTAAACTTCAACTTGATGAAACCGGAAAAGGGATCTACAAAATTCATGCTTCATCAACCGGCCCTAAAAAATGGGGCGGAATAATTGCTCTGAAAGCGCCTGACGGTTCTATAAAAAACTACCCGTTCGAATCTTCTTACGTTGTTGGTGACCCTAATGTTATTGTGTCACCTACAGCAATGAATGTAATGTATTGGGGTATCAATAATCCAATCGATGTTTCGGTTCCGGGTATTAGTCCCGACAAACTAAAGATAAGGGTCGTGAATGGTTCTTTCTCAACAGAGAAAGTTAAGAAATCCGGGGGAGATTATTTCAAGGGCGCCTGGGCCGTTAAACCAAATGCCGTAGGACAAAATGTCCAGGTTATCGTTACAGCTGATATTAACGGAAAACCTGTACAGTATGCTCCTTACGAATTCAGGGTGAAATCAATACCTAATCCGGTTGCCATATTCGCCAATAAGAGTACAGGATCTGTTCCCAGGGCCACTGCCGCTGCGCAACAGGGGGTATTTGCCATATTACCTGATTTCGACTTTGATCTTCAATATACCGTTACGGGATTTACAGTACTTTATTCCGACAAAGGTTCCGATTTTGAAGAATCCAGCACTAACAGCAACCTGACAGCCAAACAGAAAGACCTTATTGGCAGACTGACAAGAGGTAAAAATTTAATTATAAAAGATATTAAAGCGCTGGGACCCGATGGCAAGATAAAAGAACTTCTGCCTGTAATTTTAAAGATTGATTAATATCAAAATAAATAACCATTATGAATAAGAAAATTCTTTTTGGAATTATAGCCATTTCACTTTCAGGTATTGTAAATGCACAGAGTTTCGGTGATATTTACAAGAAATCTATTGTGGATGCAAAAAAAATTGAATATCCCTACTTGCGGGAAGCTGATGTAGTTTGGTCAAAAAGAGTTTACCGGTCAATCGATTTGCGCGAAAAGATAAATCAGCCATTATATTATCCGACGGAGAAAACTCTTGACGGAAGGAAAAATTTTATAAATATCCTGCTTGATGAGATTAAGGCCGGCAGACTTACTGCATATGATCCCCTTGATACTAATGTAAGCACAACATATAATGATATTGAGGTCAAAATGGGAGCTGTTTCCAAGAATGAGTCAGTAATGATAAATGCTACACAATCACATGATACTACAATTAAGCAGGACGCTAAACCTGAAGAAGTAAAACAATTACTGCTTTACGAAGAATGGTATTTTGACAAAAAACTCTCTAAACTCGATGTAAGGATAATTGCTATTGAACCATTTTATATGGCATTCGATGAACAGGTTGGACGAGTAACGAAAAAGCCTTTGTTCTGGATAAAATATGATGATGTAAGAGATGCTCTGGCAAAACAGGAAGTTTTTATGACAAATAATGATGCCCAGAGAATTTCATTTGACGATCTCTTTATGCAGCGAAGATTCGAGGGTGTTATTGCCGGAGAATCAAATGTCTACAACGACAGGAGAATTATTCAGTACGAGATTGGAAAAGCTTCTCTTTATGAAGCAGAACGTATTAAAACCGAACTGTTCAACTTTGAACACGATCTTTGGGAATACTAAACTGATTAGCCTAATATATAATATATGAAAAGAGACGGGTTTCAGACCTGTCTTTTTTTTTATTCATCTCTATTTTCTTAACCCTTCCCCATTTATATAGGTAAAGTCTTATACTGTGGAGATTCCTCACTTCGTTCGGAATGACAGGGTCTTATTAGGAATCAAAAATGGGAAGAAGTGGCGATTCGTTTTACGAATCAGTATTTTTGAACCATTCCATTGCGAATCGCCACTTCTTCCCATCATGAGTAAACAAAGATTGTCATTCCGAACGAAGTGAGGAATCTCCCGCAGATAATAAGAAAATCTAATTAAAACTAATTGTTTTTGATGATTTGAAGCCCCATTTAACATAATGAGAATAAAGACAGTTTATGACAGGGGGGCCGTCTATATATACTTTTCTTTTGTTGCGTTCTTCACATCCTCCAGATATTGCTTTATATTCTGTTCTTCCTCCTTCCTGACAATAAGAAGGACGTCTTCTGAATCAACAACAATAAAGTCTTTGAGTCCCTGGATAACAGCTATCTTCCCGGGTGAAATATTAAAAATATTCCTTTCATTTTCATAAGAAAATATTTCTCCCCTTATTAATGAGTTTCCCTTATTATCTACAGTTGAATGCTCGTATAGCGAACTCCAGGTCCCAAGATCTGACCAACCTATATCTGTACACATCACATATACATTATCGGCTTTCTCCATTATCCCGTAATCGATAGAAATGCTTCTGCATTCGGCATATGTCTTTCCAATAAAACTTTTTTCCTGTTTTGTTCCGAAAAGATCCCTGCCCTCATCGAATACTGTATACATATCGGGCATATGTTTCTCAAATGCAGAAAGAATTGATTTAATGTTCCAGATGAAAATCCCGGAATTCCAGTAAAAATCCCCGCTTTCAATGAAGACTTTTGCAAGGTCAATATCCGGTTTCTCAGTAAATGTCTTTACCTTAACCAGATCTCTGTGTCCTTTAGCAGGCTTTTTCTGATCTGCCTGGATATATCCGTATCCGGTTTCAGGTCTGTCGGGTTTTATTCCCAGTGTAATAAGTGCGTCATTTCCTGCTGCAAATTCATAACAGCTTTGAATCACATCTGTAAATTTTTCCTCTTTAACAATAAGATGATCAGCGGGTGTAACTGCAATCACTGCATCAGGATTTTCCTTTAGAATCCTGAAAGTTCCATAAGCAAGACATGGGGCAGTATTCCGGCGAAAAGGCTCTCCCAGAACACGCGATGGATCAATTCCCAGTTGTTCTACAACTATATCTTTATGTTCGGCATTTGTAACTACAAAAATGTTTTCCTCCGGACAGCTTTTTATAAACCTTCTATAGGTCTGCTGAATAAGAGTTTCCCCACTTCCAACAATGTCAAGAAACTGCTTTGGTCTTTCACGACGGCTAAGAGGCCAGAAACGGCTCCCTACTCCTCCTGCCATTATAATTACATACCTGTTATCCATAAGAAACAATTGTTAAAACAATTTATGCAAATATATAATTAATTATGCAGACAGGATTCAAAAACCATATTAACAGAAATACCATAAATATTAGTAATTTTGAGGTGCTTAAATTTAAAAGAATGATTAAGTTCCTTACACAATTCGGGCGTTACTTTCTGCTCCTGAAGAAGGTGTTTTCAAAACCGGAGAAACCGATTATTTATTATAGGCAAACTTTAAGAGAGTTTGTATATCTGGGCTTGAATTCAATTGGGATCATCGCTATAATTTCCTTTTTTATGGGAGCAGTTATAACATTGCAAACAGCCTATAATACTGAAAATCCAATTTATCCGAAGTACCTTATCGGCCTCGGCTGCCGCGATTCCATGATCCTTGAGTTTTCTTCAACAATTGCAGCACTCATACTTGCCGGGAAAGTCGGTTCTAATATTGCATCTGAGATAGGAACGATGCGGGTTACAGAACAAATAGACGCCCTTGAGATAATGGGAGTCAATTCTGCTTCTTACCTGATATTGCCTAAAATGATTGCAACCCTTCTTTTTAACCCTGTACTGACAATCATCGCTATAATTGTCGGGATTTTCGGAGGATGGATAGCTGGAACTTTTTCAGGAGTTTTGACCTCAGAAAATTTTATTTATGGAATACAATATGCATTCATACCTTATTATATTGTGTACTCACTGATAAAAACTGTATTCTTTGCCTTCATAATAACCAGTGTTTCAGCCTTTCAGGGATACTTCGTCGACGGCGGATCTCTTGAAGTAGGACGGGCAAGCACGAAGGCTGTTGTCTACAGCAGCGTATTAATATTGCTCTTCAATGTAATACTGACCCAACTTCTGCTTTCATGATAAAAGTTGTAAATCTGACTAAATCTTTCAACGGGAAAGTTGTACTGGAAAATATATCGGTAACATTCGAAACAGGCAAGACCAATCTTATCATTGGCAGAAGCGGATCGGGTAAAACTGTTTTGCTTAAATCGATTGTAGGTCTGCATGAAATCGACAGCGGAGAGATCTGGTATGAGGATACATTATTTAATAAACTCGACTTTCCAGGTAAAAAACTAATCAGGAAAGAGATGGGGATGCTTTTCCAGGGAAGTGCACTCTTCGATTCGCTGACAGTTGAACAGAATGTCAGGTTTCCGCTTGATATGTTCACAGATAGTTCTCCGGAAGAGAAAATTGAAAGAGTAAATTTCTGCCTCAACAGGGTCGACATTATCAATGCCAACAATCTCTTCCCTTCTGAATTATCAGGGGGGATGAAGAAAAGAGTGGCAATCGCAAGAGCAATAGCTCTAAATCCAAAGTATCTCTTTTGCGATGAACCCAATTCGGGTCTCGATCCGATTACTGCCATCCTTATTGATGCCCTTATTAAAGAACTTACAGAAGAGTATTCAATGACAACAATTGTAAACACTCACGACATGAATTCCGTGATGGAGATCGGGGAAAAAATTATTTTTATCAGCGATGGGATTAAGTGCTGGGAAGGGAATAAAAACGACATCCTGAATTCAGACTGCGAAACACTTAATGATTTTGTTTTTGCAAATTCACTGGCTAAAAAGCTGAGACTCGAAAAAAAATAACAGGAAACCTCTATTTCTTGATCTCTTCATAGTCAATATATTCACCTATTTTTTTCGAAACTTTTTTGGGCGACATCTTTCCCTTTTTTCCCGGTTCATGTATATCAGATGAAGAGGTCCCCACCTTCCTGTAATTTATGAAAGATCTGATTATCAGATACCCGATTATGATTATTAATATATATCGAATCAGAATCATACTTTTATAAATTCTTACCTTTATTACAGTTTTTTATAATCTTAACCCCCTTCCCAGCCTTCCCCCAAGGGGGAAGGAGTGAATCATCCCGCCATGAGGGACAGAAAAGGGGGTAAATTGTTTTATTCAACCAGAATCATCGGCTTGTCATTCTTTTCCTTAGGCCTGTTCCCAAAGACAAAGTTCATTCCTAATCTTAAATTGAAAGTGTTCCAGTTTGCCGGAAGAATAAAATTACTGTTGTCATTCTTTATCTTATTCCATAATAATGGAATCCTGTCGGTTAGCAGATAAAACTGCGCTACCCCGGCCCTGAAGGCCAGCCCGGCTCCTAAATTGTCATATTGATGATTCTCGGCAGTATAGCTAAGACTGGTGGATAAAGCACTTCCAAGGTTGATATTTGCCGATAATGTCAGAGCTTCACGTATCTGCTTACCTATTACCCTGCTGTATGATAACAGTCCAACAGAGAATTGCTTTGTAACATTATAGCTTCCCCCCAATGAAATACCAAATGGAAGGTAAGTGGTAAACGCTGTCTTTGATTTGGAAACAACAAACGCGTTTTTAAGAGAATCGAGCATGTCCTGTCCAACCTGATCAATAGTTTGTGTTCCATTCACAACATCCAGCATATTCAAGCCACTGAATTCAAACTGGTTCTTTGCCGTTAAATTGGTAACATCCTTCTTCCACCTGATAAATCCCAGATCGGTAATTGAGGCCGAAACAACTATCCTGTCTGTAAGATCATATGTAGCTCCTATATCCATTCCAAGACCCATATTCTTTTTCCCTGAAAAAAAGTCAGTTATTCCGCTTCTTGTTTTAAACCTGTTGTCATCAAACTTAATACTGTCGATATTATTTTTTGAATCCATATAAACATTCACCGGACCACTCATATTCACAGCAAGGTTTGCATCAAGAGTATGGCTGTAATCCTCATTTACTGTTATGCCCAACGATTTATTATCAATTGAAGCGGCAGCTATTCCAAATAAGAGCTTCCCCTTTATTCCAATCCTTAATTTATCTGTAATATTTCGTGAATAACCTAATCCAAACTCGCGGTAATATTTTATATCACCCCGTAAGGAAGAAAGATCAATTTTACTTCCAACAAATTCCTCATTTCCTTTTAAGGCAAGTTTAAAGAGATCCCCGGGGAGAACAATATTACCGTCAATCCGTTCATTTATATCAAAAAAAACATAGCCATCCTTTCCTAGTGAAAATCCAACTCCCAACAGTTGAATCATAGTTTCAGGCTCGATTGAGTTCCTCTGCTTTATTTTAGCCAGAAACTTATTGACATCATAATCAGGATGAAGAAATGATATTATCGAATCTTTTGGCTGACCCTTAAGAAATATATCTGAGAAGTTCACAAAATTGTTGTTTATATTCATATTGATGCCTGATACTACCGGTAATCCGATATAAATCGAGTTGGATGGCCTTAAAGCCGGATTAATCAGATGATTCTGAGGCAGATTCATAAAGTACATAACCTGGCTGTTCTGAGCTGAGGCATCGGCAATGATAAGTGCCAATATTATTATCAGAATATATTTTGTTTTCCCGATCATAGAGCTTGCTTATAAATGTTCAGTTTAGGTTTATTTCGGGTTTAACAACCAGGGAAGCTTTGAAATTGATTCTGTAATCAGAATAGATTTTAACTTCATCTGATCCGCTTCCTGGTGAATTAAGCGTAAACCGGAAAATGATCTTATCTGCTTTATTTACCACACTGAAAAAATCTCTGGTGAATTCAATGGTCGCAGTCGATTCAGTTACCCCTGAAGATTTACCATTACTGTCGACAGGTGCAGGTTTGAGTATCCCCGTAGCATCAACGGTGCTTTTAACTGACTTAGTGACTGAATCATAGAGACTCATTTTCACAGAAACGCCGAGAGGAAACCCGTTTTTTGCCGATAAATTAATTCTTAAAAACTGAAAGTTCTCAGGACTTACAGGATTTTTGTCGTTTCCATTATCTTTTAAAAAATTATCGACAGTATCGGTGTATTGCAGATTATTTATAGTCAGATCCAATGGCACATCAACTTCGACAGATCCCAAAAGATGATTTGAACCCAGAATATTATTACCAGCGGTGTCGCTTTTTACCGAAGAGGTCAGTATAACCGTGCCGGAAAAATTTATTGTTTCCGGAGGCAGTGATATCAGGTTCTTTAAGTTGGAGTTATTCTTATCAATAACATACGTAGCTGTAACTTCCTGCTGAACCGGAATATTTGGCTTGACTAGAGAAAACGGGAGAAGATTAAGAGGTATGCTTTTACCATTATTCTGTCCCGATGCAATTAAATTTACTTTTACCGAATCCTGAAATGAATTGGTATAATTGAATTTTATTGAGGGGTTAAGGAACAGGAAATCTCCGGTGATGTGCCTCAAAACATCATTTAGATTCATATTGAATGTGGTTGGATTAATAATTGCTGTTTTCTTAATCACAGATCCTTTTGTAAAATCGGTTAATTTCAAATCGACTACAGAGTTTTTCTTGAAAACAAGGGTGACAAATTTGTTCTGATCGAAAACAACAGTATCATTACTCTTAACAGCATCAGAGAATGATACATCTCCTGTTACAGCTGATATTGCCAATGTAGGTGAAATATACGCCTGCTTAGAGAGCATTTTCATATTGTATGTGTCTTTTAAGCAACTCGTTAATAAGAGAGCTATTATTGCTGAAATGAACAGGAATAATCTCTTTATCATAATCTTTCTTAATTTATGCCTGTGTCTATTTTATAATTATACAGGAACCTGTCTGTTCCTCCTACAACAAGATGCCAGCCACTTTTATCCGACAACTTCCCGATTGAAAACATAGATGCTCCTCGCAAAGGAAATCCATTCATCGTTTTACCATTCTTTCCAATCAGAAAAATCAGATTTTTTTTCACATCAAATACCCCTATTTTTCTGTCGGAAGATGAGAAGATAAAACTAATCGGTCCTCCAAGGTCATCAGAGGCAAATTCTCTTGTAAATATTTCTGATCTGTTGTGGTTATAAAGATACAATATACCTTTATCAATAAAAATATATTCGCCAAAACCATCACCGTCCACATCAAAAATATCAAATGAATGTTCGCCTGAAAATTTCTTAATGCTGAACTTTTTAACACTGCCGTCAAAATAAATTTGTTGTATTGTTCCATCCGGAGATGAACAGACCAGGAAGGGATCGGAAGCCAAAATAAGACGAATTGGTGAACCGGTAGCTTTTGTAACCGGTTCTTTCAGGTTCATCCTTTTGTTTCCCGACCTGTCAAGGAAGTAGACAGCATTTTCATCCGCCGCTACGATGTAATCTTTACCTGAAACCTTGAAATAATTTATCTCCGCCTTAACCAATCCGGCTGTTCTGAATGGGGTCCATCCTTTTACTACACTGCCGGTTTTGTCGTAAGAATATATCATCTTATCTTCCCCTGCTATAAATAGTCTGTAATTCAGGTTATTGTCGTAGTCGAACATAACCATGGAGTTTGTTGCGGGGGATCTGAGCTTAACAGGATATCTCTCTACATAGTTACCGTTCCTATCGAGGATATGAATGTAATTCTTACCTGAAAACAGCAACTGATACTTACCGTTGCGATAATAATCAATCATATAAATTGTACTCACAATCCGTTCATTCAGTGGCACTTTCCAGAGAACCCGCCCTGCAGCGTTTATAAGGTATGTGTTGTTCTTCATATCCTGAATAAAGATCTCTTTTGCACCTGTAATATGATTCGTAAAAAAGAACGGTTTTATACTGGCAACGGTATCAAGCAAAGTCTCCCACTCTGTAGTAGATTCTTCCCTGGCCTCTTCTTTAAATTTTATTGACAGACTGTTATATATCATACCATTACTCGATGCAAACTGGTAACCGGCAGCCTGGATCTTATTGAGTGAGCTCTTATTTGATCTGAGGGCAGTAATAATATCAGCATTCAGGAACCCTTCGAGGTAATCGATAATGCGTGAGGGAATACAAAAAAAGTAATACCCGGCACGACTGGGAAGCGTATTCTGAAAATCCCTGTAAGTGAGGTCATTTGCCAGTGTCTTATTGAGAAGATTGTCATATAGAAATCTTGAAACCGTGGAAAATGATGTACCTGCAACCATGTAATTATCATAAAATGCAAAATATGATTCATTGAAAACAGGAGCAAACCCCGGCATCAGAACTCTTATAAGCCCCTTGAACGGGGTCCTGTAAACAGGTATTTTAACCTGATCATCAGGTTGAAAATATAGGATTTCATCTTTTGCCCCAGGTTCATCGAGAAAAATCTGTTCCGCCTGTACACGGTTTTTTAATTCATAAATAATTAAAGTATTATCTGTAACCGGACTCCCTTTAATATCAATTATCGCCCGGGTTACTTCTTCTCCTGTATAAGGTTTAATCTTTGCTGCAAGAGCTGACGCTTCTTCTGATACTGAAGTATCATACGCATGGTGAAGATTTAGCGAGGGAAGAACCATTGTTTCAAAAAGCACTGTAGATGACGGCAGAATCTTATATGTACTAAAATCCCTGGAGGGAATTAGTTTGTATTTATATAGTAATTCAGAGGAATCGCGACATTCTGTATAACCACTCAGAACGAGGCCATCTTCACTAAGATAAATATCGCCTCCTGCTGTTCCGGCAAGACGGGTAACCTTTTCTGAAAATTCTTTTTTGCCTGGTATCAACAAGGGTCTTAGAAGATCAGGGAGATTAGAAAAGACAACAAATATTTTATCTGCATTTTTCCCTGATGCCGATAAAACTCGCGAAAACCCCGGCACATTTCTTACATCATTGGTCTTGCCGGTCTGAATTGCAGCACCCTCAACCAGCGCCTTAGAATTACTGAATACCATTAACCCTGAAATGAGTGAAATATAAGCCGTGTCTTTCCTGCTCTCTGCATTAAAAGGAATCTCAATAACTGCATTCCCATTTAATTTGGTCTCTGTCACTTCTTTAATACCGGATGTATTCAGCATCTCTTTTATGTGCCTTGACCTTAAGTCGCCTGATATCGACATAGTTAGCATTGGGATGATTCTCCCTTTCCCGTCAGGATGGAATGAGATAATTGCCCCACCCTCATTAAATAGTTTTTCAAAGTTCTGCTTATTCAGCAGGTCAGCAATATATTTAAGTTCCTGATTAAATTGGCTTAGTTCTTTTACTTTGCCTACCTCTCCGAATAAACCCCTGCCGGTTGTGAGTGAATTCAGAAAACTCTTAATGTCAACCGTTTCTATAACAATACAGGCATCGGGCAAAATAGCTTTATAAGGATCTTTAAACAGATTCTTCCTGCCCTGTTGAAGAAAATATCCCATTATGGCAAGAGCTGAAATGAGAATTATCACCAAAATAATTGCGATCCTTTTTCCCACTATCGGATTATTTTTAGTTCCATTCAAAATTAACAAATAAATGCTTATGCCTGTTGAATACAGTGATTTAACAATAAACGATCAAGATTCCTTTGGAACATGGTTCCTTTGGCACGCATTTTGAACTATGGTTATTACACAAACAATCTCAATCATATCCCTGAACTTTCAGGGCAGCCAGGTAAGAACCCTGGCTTTTTATATTTTAAAATGGATGGTACCCGATTATTTCTCTCACTTCTCTGACGGTTTTTGAAGCGCTGGCCCTGGCTTTTTCCGCGCCATTTGCCACAACCTTCCGGAGATATTTATTATCGGCGAGTATATCATTGATCCTTACCCGTATAGGATCGGTGAACTTAATAATATCTTCGGCAAGTTGTTTTTTCATATCTCCGTAACGGATTTCACAGGAAGCATATTTATCCATGAAATACTTTACAGTATCCTGATCCGATACAACATTCATTATAGTGAACAGGTTCTTCACTGCTTCTGAAGGTTCCTGATTGGGAGCTGTCGGACCGGTATCGGTGACTGCTCTCATCACTTTTTTCCTGATCTCCTGAGGCGTATCAAAAAGGAAAACACCATTCCCTTCACTTTTGCCCATCTTCCCTGAACCATCCAATCCTGGAATTTTAATAAGCTGCTGACCAAAGTTATATGCATCAGGCTCAGGAAAATAGTTTACCTCATACATCATATTAAACCTCCTGGCAAATCTTCTTGTCATCTCAACGTGTTGTTCCTGATCCTTACCTACGGGCACCTTATTGGCTTTATGAATAATTATATCGGCAGCCATCAATACCGGATAAGTTAATAATCCTGCGTTAATATTATCGGGTTGTTTTCTTATAATATCTTTGAATGAAGCGGTTCTTTCAAGTTCACCTACATATGCATTCATATTCAACAACAGATATAACTCAGATACTTCCGGAACATCGCTTTGTATGAAAACAGTTGCAATTTCCGGGTCAATACCGCAAGCAAGATACTCTGCCAAAACCTGCTTGATATTCCCATGAAGATCTGCAGGTTTAGGATGAGTTGTGAGGGCATGATAATCAGCAATAAAGAAATAACAATTGTTCTCCTTCTGCATTTTGAGAAAGTTCTTTATAGCACCGAAATAATTTCCAAGATGCAGGTTTCCCGTCGATCTGATACCACTAACAACTGTGTCCATTGTAATCTTCAATAAAAATTCATCGCAAAGCTAATAAAAAAAGGCAAACTGTTACAAATTCGGCCCCCCAACCTCCCTAAAGGGGGGCAAATCCTACAAAAATTATTACCTTTGCCCGATTAATAAAAATTGGCCATGGAATCGACAAGACAGAAAAAAGTATCGCGCTTAATTCAGAAAGAACTGGCCGATATCTTTCTTAAAAGAGGAAACGAATTCGCTCACGGAAAACTGGTCTCAATCACAAGGGTAAGAGTAAGCCCTGATCTCTCTTTTGCCAAAGTCTATATAAGTATCTTCCCCGCAACAAACCAGGATGATATACTCAAAACAATAGAAGAACACTGCTCAAAGATCAGATTTGAACTTGGTCAGAAAGTCAGGTCACAACTCAGGATAGTACCGGATATTGCTTTTCATATTGATGACAGCCTTGACTATATAGATAAAATAGACAAGCTGCTGAAATCCTGATATATATATATGCAATACGAGCCAATAAAAAAATCACTCGGCAGGTTTTTCGCAGGATCTCTGCTTCTGAGAAAAACCCTCTATTTTCTCCTCGACCTTCTCCTGCTCCGAACCTGGCATGTTAAAAAAGCGTTAAGGAAGATTTCCCATGAATTTCCAGGAGAAGCCTCTGTACTGGATGCAGGTTCAGGATTCGGACAATACACATGGCGTATGAGCCGGATGAACAAAGGGTGGAAGTTCAGAGCAATTGATATCAATAAAGAACAGATAGATGATTGTAATGCTTTTTTTAGAAAAACAGGTTTGTCGGGGCGGGTTGCTTTTAGCACCGGTGATCTTACAGCTCTCAATGACACGAACTGTTATGATATCATTCTGTCAGTGGACGTAATGGAACATATTGAGGCAGACGTTCTTGTTTTTCAGAATTTTTATAAATCGCTGAAAATCAATGGCATTTTACTTATATCCACTCCTTCTGATCAGGGAGGTTCAGATGTACATGGGGAAGAGGAAGAATCATTTATTGATGAGCACGTAAGAGACGGTTACAGTATTAAGGATATTACCGGAAAACTTTCTTTTGCCGGGTTCAAAACTATCGAGGCACGTTACACTTACGGAAAACCGGGAAATATCTCATGGCGGCTATCTATGAAATATCCGATTAAGATGCTTAACATCTCTTATCTCTTTTTCCTGCTTCTTCCTTTTTATTATTTGATTTTCTTCCCTGTTTCAATAATTCTTAACATTTTTGATCTCTGTTTAACTCATAAAACCGGAACCGGTCTGCTGGTTACCGCCAGAAAATAAGCATAGTGAAGCTCTCATTTTACATAGCAAAAAGGTACCTGTTCGCCAAAAAATCGAGGAACGCGATAAATATTATTTCGGCAGTTTCGGTGGCCGGTGTAGCGGTTGGTACAATGGCCCTGATAATTATCCTTTCGGTTTTTAACGGACTTGAAACAATGGTAAGTGCCATCTTTAACACATTTGATCCGGATATTAAAATATCAGCTGCAGAGGGTAAAACATTTATAGCCGACACGGCACGCCTGAAGCTTCTTGCAAAAGTTGATGGATTGTCATGTTATTCTCTGACAATTGAAGACAACGCCCTGCTGAAATATGGCTCGCGCCAGTATATTGCCACCATCAAAGGTATTGATGACAACTATGCAATGGTTTCAAATATCGACAGTTCAATGTTTGAAGGTGAATTTATGCTGAGAAATGAAAAAGGCCGTCCATATGCTATTCCTGGTATCGGGGTTGCACAATATCTTGGCATCAGGGTGAACTTCATAACTCCTCTTGAAATAATTTACCCCAAAAAGACAGGGAGTAGTACTAATATCAATGCCGAAAACTCATTAAATCATAAATTTATATTCCCGTCAGGGATTTTTGAAGTTGAAAAAGAATATGATTCGAAATATGTATATATCCCTATAGATTTTGCCCGTGAACTAACTGAAACCGATAAGGGAGTCACTACCATTGAAATCAAATTCAAAGAGCATGCCAATCCGCAGGCTGTGCAAAAGGACATTACTAAAATCTTCGGAAAGGGTTTTACAGTTCAGAACCGGTATGAACAGCAAGCCATATTTTATAAAGTAATGAAATCCGAAAGACTTGCCATTTTCTTTATCCTTACACTTATACTTATTATTGCATCGTTTAATATTATCGGGTCCCTTACAATGCTCATAATTGAGAAAGAGCGTGATATTGAAATACTGAAGAGCCTGGGGGCCGATAACAACCTTATCAGAAAGATTTTCATATTTGAAGGATGGCTTATCTCAATAATAGGTGCCATATCAGGAATTATCCTGGGTTTTGTTGTCTGTTGGCTGCAGCATACTTACGGGCTTGTAAAGCTTCAGAGCCAATCTCTTATTATGGATTCATACCCGATAGTTATGAAATTAAAAGATTTTATAATTGTTCCGGTGACAGTTCTGTTAATCGGATATTGGGCAGCCTGGTATCCGGTAAGATTTTTAACGAAAAAATATCTTAATAAAGACGTTTGATAATCAATTATTATATTTACCGGAAATCGCGCTTTACAAAAACAAGATGAGAAAAACCCTTAAAAATAAACAGCAATGATCAGGTCAGCTTTTCTCATATTGATCACTATCTCAGCATTGGCTGTATCTTGTTCCAGCAGAAAACCTAAACTGGACAAAAAAAACCTGATCCCTGAAAAAGAACTCGTATCATTATTGACCGATATCCATTTGGCGGACGGACTTCTCACCCTCCCGGAGATTAATTCGTGGGCTTCCTCGCTTGATTCTATCACCTCCTATTATCAGGTTATTGAAAAACACGGTTATACAAAAGAAATGATGGATAAAACAATGAAGTACTATTTCTTGAATAATCCTAAAAAACTAAATAAGATATACGACCAGGTTCTGGGGATATTAAGCGAAATGGAATCACGTGCTCAAAAAGAATCTATTGCTGATATGGCTCGCTTCTCAAACTTATGGCCGGGTAAAGACTTCTATTCTTTTCCGTCACTTTCAGGCAATGACTCTTCTATGTTCGAGTTAGCACTTAACCGACCGGGCATTTATACGCTTTCATTTTCTGCTACTCTTTTTCCCGATGATCAGTCGGTCAATCCAAGAGTAACTGCTTTTACATGTTATGCTGATAGCATGGATACCGGGAAAAGACGATATGTGAAATCAATTAATTACTTAAAAGATGGCCGTCCGCATACTTATACACTCATCATTTCATCACCCGAACAGGTGATTCGTCATTTAAGAGGCTGGCTCTATGACTTCGATAACCGACCATCGGGTATTGAGAAACATATTAAAATAGAGAATATCTCTATTACCTACAGCTCACTGACCATATGAAACGCTTTGCAGCTCAATACATTATAACAAATTCCGGTCCTTTACTTAAAAGAGCTGTCATAACCACCCATGATGATGGAACAATAATCAGTATTGAAGATACGGCAGGTGATCTCAAAGAAATACATTCCACAGAATTCTATAATGGGATAATAATCCCCGGCTTTATAAATTGTCATTGTCATCTCGAGCTATCTCATCTTAAAGGGTTCACATCAAAAGGAACGGGTCTCGGTAACTTTTTAGAACAGATAAGAAGTTCAAGGGATAAAAACAAAGAAAATATTATATCTTCTGCTTATGCTGCTGATACTTATATGTTTAATGAAGGAATTGTATTATGTGCAGATGTTTGCAACTCTTCAGATTCCTTCAAAATAAAAAAAGACAGCAGGATAAGTTATCTTAACCTTCTTGAAGTTTTTGGTATAGATCCTGATAAGGCGGACAGACGACTTGAGGACATTATGAGGGTAGCCGGAACTGCCCGGGAAATGGATCTGCCTTACTCACTGGTTCCACACTCGGTATATTCTATGTCGCTGACTCTCCTCAGACTACTCAAAAATGCAAGTAATAATAACAGAGTAACTTCCATTCATTTTATGGAGACGTCTGCAGAAGAAATTTTCCTTAAAAATCATTCCGGATCATTAATGTCCTCTTTTATACGATCAGGGTTGATTCCTCATCGTCTTGAAACAGCTGAAAAACATGAGGATGTGATTCTTAATGAGATAACCCGGACTGGAAATCTGATACTTGTCCACAATACTTTTACTGACAAGAACATTATACGGAGCATTAAGGAGAGGGAAAAGTTATTCTGGTGTCTCTGCCCCAATTCAAATATTTATATCGAAAATAAGATCCCTCCCTTAAAACTGTTAATTGAGGAGGGTTGCGAGATCGTCATCGGCACCGATAGTCTGGCCTCCAATACTAATCTGAGTATTCTTGATGAGCTTAAAACGCTTCAGTTTAATTTCTCTGACATTACAATCGAAGATCTTGTTCCATGGGCAACTGTTAACGGTGCAAAGGCACTGGCAGAAGAACAACAGTATGGCAGCATTGAGCCGGGCAAAAAACCAGGGCTTCTGCTTCTTGAGAATGTTGACCTTCAGAATATGAAGTTGCTGCCTGAAAGTTCTGTTAGGAGACTGATATAGTATTTCCTCCTATCTTTATTGCCACCTTCTCCCTACTTTCTTGCTGGGCTGTTGAAAAAGCTGAAATCCATTAACCACAGAGGGGCACAAGCGTTAAGAAATAGCCCGGTGAGCCTGTTCCGATTTATCGGGAGCTATTTTAGCGCTGTGGCCAGGTTGCAGAGGTGGCTTATACACAAAGGTCACAAAGATCTTAAATATAGGATTTTACCTTTGTGTACTTTGTGCCTGCCCTGCCTGCCGGCAGGCAGGTTTGTGTTCTTTGTGGTTAAAAAGAACTTTTTCAACAATCCCGTTGGGGGGCCGATGGAGAGAAAATTAATGTTAATTTTGCCTCCGGTAAAAGGAATTGAAAATGGCAACATTTCTATTTAATGATATAATATTCGGACCGGTAAAAAGCAGGCGGTTAGGGGTGTCATTAGGAATAAACTTATTGCCTACTAAAAAAAAGATCTGCAATTTCAATTGTATCTATTGCGAATGCGGATGGACACGCGATATTGAAATAGCAGTTAGCCGGCCACCCAGCCGGGAAGAAGTATATAATGCCCTCGATCTTAAGCTGTCGGAGTTGAAAAAGAAGAATCATACTCCGGATGTAATTACTTATGCAGGTAATGGCGAGCCCACTCTTCATCCTGATTTCCCCGGAATAATTGATGACACTCTTTCATTGAGAAATAAGTACTTCCCTGAAGCCAGAGTTGCTGTATTGTCAAACGCTACAACAATTTCAAATCCTTTAATAAAAGCAGCTTTGTTAAAAGTCGACCAGAATATTCTTAAACTCGACTCGGCATTTGAATCCACCATTAAATTACATAATCAGCCGATAGTCGACATAAATGTCGAGGAGCTTATAAATAACTTTATTGGATTCGAGGGGAAGGTAATCATCCAGACACTCTTTCTCCGCGGCACTCATAATGGAAAATTAATTGATAATACTACTCAGGTTGAAATTGATGCATGGCTTAAAGCAATAGAAAGAATAAAACCTTCAGAAGTTATGATCTATACAATTTCGAGAGATACTCCTGAGGGTGCAAGGTTAAATAAAATACCGCTTACAGAACTAAAGAAAATAGCTGCACTTGTAGAATCGATTGGTATCAAAACGCAGGTTTCAGGTTAATATTGAATAAAAGTTCCAACATACTCATCTGTCCTCTTGAGTGGGGATTGGGTCATGCAGCCAGGATGATCCCACTTGCAAGGAAGCTGAAGGAGATGAATAATAATGTTATTATTGCTTCCGGAGAAGAACATTTATCTCTGTTCAGGAAAGAACTATCAGGATTCTCTTATATCAGTTTCCCGGGGTTTAAGCCCGGTTATTCCCGGGTACTACCGCAATACTTTTTCCTGCTGTTTAAAATACCTGTTCTTCTGTACCATATTATCGCGGAACATAAAAGACTAAAAAAAATTATTGCGGAATATGCTGTTGATATAGTTATCAGTGATAACCGGTTCGGGCTATGGAACAGTAAGGTTACTTCAATATATATAACCCATATGCCTCTCATTCCATTACCAAAGACACTCAAATTCCTGGAGCCGGTTGGTGTATTATTACACAGAAAAATCATTAAAAAATATTCTCTCTGCTTTATTCCCGATTTGCCCGGCAATCTGAACCTTACTGGCAGGTTGTCACATGGCATCAAACTCCCTGATAATGTAAGGTACATAGGCATTTTATCAAGGTTTATTGATCCGGAACTATCCCTGAATGGAAATCATTTAAAATTTCAACATAACACGGTAATTCTTTCAGGCCCGGAACCTCAAAGGGAAATCCTTAAGCAAAAACTTGTGGCCCTTTTGAAAGACAAAGAACCCCAGACAGTTATGTTTGAAGGCAAACCAGGTTTGGGAGAGGAAATCGCCAGGAATGGAAACATTACCTTCTATAATCACCTTCCTGCTTTCCGGATGAAAGAGATAATAACAGAAAGCGAGTGCATAATAACAAGGTCGGGATATACAACAATTATGGAGCTTGTCAGCATGAATTGTACTGCTTTAATTATTCCTACGCCTGGTCAGACCGAACAGGAATACCTGGCAGAATATCTTGCAGAAAAAGGATGGTTCCATACTGTTCCTCAGAGTGAGATAAAAACCGGGATTCCTCTGCAACAGAGGAAACCGTTATGGCCAGGTGAAATAAACAGGCTGAGCAGTGTACTTTTAAATGAGGCGCTGAATGAGATGCTAGAAGAGCATCATGAAAAAAGTTAATCCAAAGAATCCGGCAAACAAACCTAACCATACCTGATGAGGGTTATGGAGATTAAGTTTCAGTCTCGCCGAAAGAACCAATCCTCCTGCAACTATTACTGCAATAAGATACCAATCCAAAGGTGTAAGCATCTTTATGGAAAGGATTAATACAAGGCCAATAAGTGCACCTGCCCCGGCAGCATGAAGTGATATCTTCCACCAGAAATTAATAAATGTAACTATAAGTGAAAGAAATGCCGTACCAAAAATATACGATTTCAGAAACACAGGGATAGGAAATTTGAAAACAATATATGAAGTGGCACAATAGAGGAGTGTTGTAATTATCAATGGAATATTCCGTTCTTTCCTTTCACTGATAGTCCACGATGTGATAATATTCCTGTGGAGGAAAAAAGGCAACAGGGAAAGAGGTAACAAAACATTATTTACAAGAATGATAAGCAACAATAGCTTCTTAACATTAAATGGAAGATATCCGAATAGTGTCGGCGCTGAAAAAATGATTGCCATTCCGTAAGCGGGCATCAGCAGCGGATGAAAAACTACGGTAATTATTTTTGCCAGTTGATTAAGGAAATCATTCCGTTTGTCAGTTGTCATTCACGGTGTTTAACATTCTATTATTATAACAATCTAAATTAAAAGTATCCTATTACACGCCCTAAATCTCTCTCCTTAGTCTTGCAACAGGAATATTCAGTTGTTCGCGGTATTTTGCTACAGTTCTGCGTGCTATCTGGTATCCCTTTTCCTGGAGGATATCAGTCAGACTCTCATCAGTAAGAGGTCTTCGTTTTTGTTCATTTTCAATACAATCCTGCAAAATCCGCTTTATTTCCCTTGTTGACACTTCTTCTCCGCTGTCAGTCTGCAGTCCCTCTGAAAAGAAAAATTTCAGGGGGAATATCCCAAAATGAGTTTGAACAAATTTACTATTGGCTACTCTTGAGACAGTTGAAATATCGAGACCGGTCATTTCCGCAACATCTTTCAGGATCATAGGTTTTAACTTTGTTTCATCTCCGTCAATGAAGTATTCCTGCTGGTATTCGAGAATTGCATTCATTGTAAGGAGCAGTGTGTTTTGCCGTTGTTTAATTGCATCTATAAACCATCTGGCAGAATCGATTTTCTGCTTCACAAAAAGCACAGCATCCTTCATCTCTTTTTTCTGGCTTTTATCTTTGCTGTAAGAATGTAACATTTCGCTATAGGCTGAACTTAATCTTAATTCAGGAAGGTTTTTTGAATTAAGATGAAGGTCAAACCCATCTTCAGAAAGTTCAAGAATGAAATCGGGGATTATCGGTTGTGATGTTTTATTAAATGGATCGCTGTAAACTCCCCCCGGTTTGGGATTAAGTTTTAAAATCTCATCGATCGCTGCCTTAAGTTCATTCTCAGTGATTCCGAGCCGTGAAATGATTTTATCGTAATGCCTTTTTGTGAATTCCTCAAAATGCAAATCGAGAATTGAATGAGCAAGCTTCATTGAAGGTTGTGAATTATCACGTTTTTCAATCTGCAGCAAAAGGCATTCCCTGAGGGTCCTTGCACCGACACCTGCAGGTTCAAGATCCTGAATTATCAGAAGAACTTCTTCAAGTTCACTTTCGGTAGTTTCAACATTCTGAAGGAAAGCAAGATCATCAACGATGTTTATCAGTTCTCTTCTCAGGTATCCGTCTTCATCGATATTTCCCAGGATATATTCCCCAAGAATTTTTTGTTTGTCGGTAAGATCCCTGAGACTAAGCTGTGATTCGAGATGCTCATGAAATGAAAACCCGACAGAAAAGGGTATCTCACTTCTTTTTTCTTCGTCCTTGCTGTAATTTTTTGCCTGAAGGCGGTATTCCGGAATATCGTCTTCTTCTATATAATCATCGATTGTGAATTCCTCCTGATCCCTGTCAGTCTCCTCGTATTGATCTTCTTCCGATTCTGCCGGGATGTCTTCTTCTTCTGCACCTTCCTCAAGGGCAGGATTTTCCTCGAGTTCTTTTTTAATACGCTGTTCAATCTGCAAAGTAGGAACTTCCAGCAGCTTGATCATCTGGATCTGCTGCGGAGAAAGTTTCTGAAGCAACTTCTGCTGTAACCTTTGCTTTAACATCGTTTTTACTAAAAAATATTGTATCAGAATTTATTAAAATTCAGCATTCTTGGGTGTTCTTGGAAACGGAATCACATCGCGAATATTTAACATTCCTGTAACAAATAATATTAATCTTTCAAATCCGAGACCAAATCCGCTGTGTGGAGCTGTTCCGAATTTTCTTGTCTCAAGGTACCACCACAGATCCTTTTCGGGTATTTTCAATTCTCTGATGCGGTTAAGAAGCTTCTCATAATTTTCCTCTCTCTGTGATCCTCCGATTATCTCTCCAATACCGGGGAATAAAACATCCATTGCCCTGACGGTTTTACCGTCGTCGTTCTGCTTCATATAAAAAGCCTTAATTGACATCGGATAATCAGTAAGTATTACCGGGCGTTTAAAATGTTCTTCAACAAGATATCTTTCATGCTCTGCCTGAAGATCACTTCCCCAGCCAACAGGGTATTCCCATTTTTTCACTGAAGATGTAAGTATTGAGACAGCCTCTGTATATGTTATTCTCACAAACTCATTTTCCAGAACAAATTTTAGCCTTCCAAGAAGAGCTTTATCAATCATATTATTCAGGAACTCAAGATCTTCAAGGCAATTATCGAGTGCATATCTGATCAGATATTTAACAAAGTCTTCTGCAAGATCCATGTTATCAGTAAGGTCGTAAAATGCCATCTCAGGTTCAATCATCCAGAATTCTGCCAGATGTCTCGGTGTGTTTGAGTTTTCTGCCCTGAAAGTCGGCCCGAAGGTGTAAATATCTCCTAAAGCAAGAGCTCCAAGTTCTCCTTCAAGCTGTCCTGATACGGTAAGGTTGGTTGGTTTCCCGAAAAAATCACCCGAATAATCAATTGAATTGTCCGGATTACGGGGAACATTTGAAAGGTCCATTGTTGTAACATGGAACATTTCACCGGCACCTTCCGCATCACTTCCGGTGATTATTGGTGTATGAAGATAGAAGAAACCCTTATCATTAAAATACTTATGAATGGCAAATGCCATTGCATGACGGATCCTGAGCACGGCGCTGAAAGTATTTGTCCTTGGACGGAAATAGGCAATTTCCCTGAGGAATTCCATTGAATGTCCTTTTTTCTGAAGCGGATAAGTTTCAGCATCGCTTTTGCCATAAAGTTCTATTGAAGAAGCGGTGATTTCGATATTCTGACCCTGTCCCTGAGATTCAATCAGCTTACCCGTGACTGCTATGCAAGCTCCTGTTGAAATATCTTTCAGAAGATTTTCATCAAACGTGGCAACTTCCGCTACAACCTGGATATTATTAATTGTCGATCCGTCATTGAGGGCTATAAAGAGAATGTTTTTGTTCCCTCTCTTGGTTCTTACCCATCCTTTAACAAGTACATCTGATCCCAACACCGGGTTGGACAGCAGGTTTTTTACCTTAATTCTTTTCATCATGAACATTTAATATCAAAAAAAACTGATGTGCAAAAATAATAAAATGTTGGCCGCTAAGGTAGAAGAGACCGCTATTATTTCTTTATGGCACTATTTTTGTACGCTAGAGGCTTCTTACTCAGTTTATTTGACCGGAAACTATAATATTTACCCTATACTACAGTTACTATTAAATAGAAGCAAGAGGGTTCAGCCTACTACTCATAATTATATCGGTTTGAATATTGCTAAAATCTGAATAACTTTGAATATAAAATTGTAAATAATCATGAGCTATGGAAGAGATTAAAAAACTTATTGTGGTACCATGGGATTTTTCTCATGTTGCTGAAAACGCATTAGCGCACGCTGTTAAAATAGGCCGCATGGTAAACAATGACATCTGTCTGTTGCATATTGTTGATACTGGCATCATTCCCAAAGCCTATGCAGAAAAAACCACTCGTTTGAAACATCTGGTTGAAGAAAACAGCAAAAAATACAATTTCCCTATTATCTACCATATTTCCAAAGGAAGCATATTTTCTGCCATAGCTGAATATGTAAATGAGAAGGAAGCCAGTCTGGTTGTGATGGGAACTCATGGGATGAAAGGGATGCAAAAGCTAACCGGAAGCTGGGCTTTAAAGGTTATCGTAAAATCAAAAGTACCGTTTATTGTTGTACAGGATCCTCCTGCTGATCAGGAAAGGTATCATAATATTGTTTTCCCGGTTGATTTCAGGGGCGAAAACAAGGAGAAGATAAAAATGGCTATTTTCATGGGGAAATATTTTGAATCAAAAATTCATATGCTTGTTTCCGTAAGCCTTGATAAAAATATATTGAAAAAAACAAAAATCAATCTGAATTTTGCTATCAAATACCTGATTCAAAATAATATAGACTATGAGATTCACGATATGCCAAAAGGTAAGATAGCTGAACAGACAATTGATTTTGCGCAAAAAATTAATGCCGATCTGATCCTGATTGTGACAACCAAGAATATTACCTTCGCCGATTATATGGTGGGTGCTTCAGAACAATCTATTATTGCCAACAGTTCAAGGATACCAGTCTGCTGTGTAAATCCGAAAGCATCATTCGCAAGTGTCGGACAATTTATGGGTGGGTGGGGATCATAATAGAGATCCCTTGCATTATCTTTGCAACAGATAATGAAAAAATAAATTCCATAATATGTCCATTGTAGTTCAGGGTGTTTCTAAATTTTATGGCGAACAAAAAGCTCTCGATAATGTCTCGTTCGAAATAAAGTCCGGCGAAATAGTCGGATTCATTGGTCCTAACGGCGCCGGCAAGTCAACAATGATGAAGGTCATTACCGGATTCATTCCTGCATCATCGGGTAAGGTAACTGTTAATGGTCTTGCTGTTGAAGCCGATAATCTCGAAGTCAAAAAGCAAATAGGCTATCTCCCGGAGAATAATCCCCTGTACCCCGAGATGTACGTCAGGGAATATCTGGGTTTCGTGGCTTCAATATATAAATCAGGTATGTCAGCGAAAAAGCAGATAGATAATATTATCGAATTAACAGGACTTGTCCCTGAACAAAATAAAAAAATTGGCTCTCTTTCAAAAGGATACAGACAAAGAGTCGGTCTTGCACAGGCTCTTATTCACAATCCTGCGGTGCTTATACTCGATGAGGCGACTACAGGGCTTGACCCGAATCAGATCGTTGAAATACGAAATCTTATCAAAGAGGCAGGAAAGGAAAAAACGGTGATGCTTTCAACTCATATTATGCAGGAGGTTGAAGCAATTTGCGACAGGGTGATAATCATTGATAAAGGGGTAATTGTTGCTGATGAAGAGAAGAGCAAAATATATTCTAAAATTAAACGCCCTAAACAAGTTATAGAGATTGAGTTCGATAAGGATATAACAGATTTATCTCTGGCACAGATTGAAAACGTCAGCAGCATTAAAAAAATCCGGAACAACGTTTGGCTTATTGAGACTGAGGGAGATGAGGACATTCGCCCGTTGCTTTTCAACTTTGCAGTTAAAAATAATCTGACTGTGCTTTCTCTGAATAAACAGGAGAATAATCTTGAGGAGGTTTTCAGGCAACTGACTAATGGATAATATTTTTTTATTCGATATTTCACCTCAATTCCCCCAAGATCTACCTCCCAAACCCCCCAAATGGGGGGTTGAAAAGAGGGAGAATCAATATTTTTCTTTCTAAATTTCCAAATCCTCTTTTTTTTTTGTTGCTTTGTACCGTATTAGATTAGTGGAAAGATTTGTGCTGATTGCAACCACAGGAAAAAAATGCTAAACCGCGGATTATTCCCTCTTTACAATCAACCAATCTTCCTAAATGATGTTTAGTAATAAATTAATTATATTATTATGGGATATTTATTTACTTCCGAATCAGTTTCAGAAGGCCACCCCGATAAGGTAGCCGATCAAATTTCAGATTCTTTACTCGATGAATTCCTTCGTTGGGATCCTGAGTCAAAAGTTGCGTGTGAGACGTTTGTAACAACCGGACTAGTTGTATGTGGCGGGGAAGTCCGTACAACAGGCTGGGTCGATCACCAGGAGTGTGCCAGAGGTGTGATCCGTAACATAGGTTATACAAAAGCTGAATACCGTTTTGATTCCGACTCTTGCGGAGTTATTTCGACCATTCATGAACAATCAAGCGATATTAATCAGGGCGTTGTCCGCGATAGGCCTGAAGAACAGGGAGCAGGCGATCAGGGAATGATGTTTGGCTATGCCTGCTGTGAAATGGATAATTACATGCCATTGACAATTGAACTGGCTCACAGGCTGCTTCAGGAGCTGGCAGCTATAAGGCATGAAGGCAAACTGATGAAATACCTCCGACCCGACGCAAAATCTCAGGTTACAGTTGAATATGATGATAATAACAAACCTCTCAGGATAGATACTATAGTTATAAGCACCCAGCATGATGAATTTGTCCTGCCAAAAGACAAAACACACAAAGCTGAACTGGTTGCCGAGAAAGCAATGCAACATAAGATCCGCGAAGATCTTGAGAAAATACTGATACCAAGAGTTAAAAAAACTCTTCCTGCAAGAATTCAGAAGCTTTTTAACAACGATTATAAGCTTCTGGTTAATCCTACAGGAAAATTCGTAATCGGTGGTCCTCATGGGGATACCGGACTGACAGGACGTAAAATCATAGTTGATACTTATGGTGGACATGGGGCTCATGGTGGAGGTGCTTTTTCAGGTAAAGACTCATCAAAAGTTGACAGGTCAGCTGCTTACGCAGCACGCCATATTGCAAAGAACCTTGTTGCAGCAGGAGTTTGCGACCAGGCATTGGTTCAGGTAGCTTACGCTATCGGAGTTGCAGAGCCGGTAGGCTTATATGTAAATACCTATGGTACTGCAACTGTAAAAAATAAAAAAGGAATTGTTCTGCACGACGGAGAAATTGCTGAGACAGTCACTAAGCTTTTCGATATGCGTCCTTATTCTATTGTTCAACGTTTTGGACTGAAGAATCCGGTGTTTCTTCCAACAGCATCATACGGCCATTTTGGTCGCGACAGCTATTCAAAAACTGTTGATGTTTATTATGAGGTACCGGGCAGTAAAGCAAAAGTTCTCAACGGAAACGGGAAAAAAGTTTACCAGAAGAAAGTTGAATTCTTCGCCTGGGAAAAACTTGATTATGTGGATAAGATAAAGAAGGCGTTTAAGTTATAACAAGGAGTCATTTTGAATATGAATATCCGCGACGAACTGAAAACGGGAAAAATCCTCCTCTCCGATGGAGCACTGGGCACTCTTTTACAGTCCATAGGTTTGCAACCTGGCGAATGTCCGGAACTCTGGAATATAACTCACAGAAAAGATCTGACAGAAATTGCTGAAGCATATCTGAATGCCGGCTCAGATATAATCACCACAAACAGTTTAGGAGGCAGCAGGCTTAAGCTCTCACAATATGGTCTTGGTGACCGGGTAAGCGAACTGAACCAGATTGCTGCTTCAATATGCAGTGATGTTGCCGGCAAACTGAAACATGTTGCCGGTTCAGTAGGTCCTACAGGAAAAATGCTGATAATGGGTGATGTTACTGAAGAGGAATTATATGATGGATTCCGCGAACAGGTCATTGCACTTGAAAAAGGAGGCGCTGATATTATTATTGTTGAGACTATGTCTGCTCTTGATGAAGCTTCATTAGCTGTAAAAGCTGCAAGAGAAAATACTAAATGCACCATAATCATTACCATGGCCTTTACAAAAGATTTGAAAGGGGAATACTTTACGATGATGGGGGTTTCTCCCGCTGAGATGGTAAGTTCAATGAAAGAAGCCGGAGCTCATATCGTAGGATCAAACTGCGGAAACGGTATCGAAGATATGAAAGGTATAGTGAAAGCAATCAGGGCCATCGACAAAAGTATTCCGGTTATAATTCAGGCAAATGCCGGTACTCCTCAATTTGTCGAAGGGAAAACCGTCTTCAGGGAGAGTCCTGAAATGATGGCTTCATTTGTCCCGGAACTTATAAAAGCCGGCGCTAATATTATTGGCGGATGCTGCGGCACTACTCCGGAACATATAAGGGAGATGGCAAGAGTATTAGTACGGTAATAAAATAACCAAATCTCTCCTCCTTTTTGAAGGGAACCGACCGTTAAGAAATTGCCCGGTGGGCAATTTTAGGGAGTAGAAATCAACCACTCCGTCCCAGCTAAAGCGGGGTCATCCCTCCTTCAAAAGGAGGGTAGAATTTGTTATAATTTAGTTATCCTTTCACCTAGAATGTCGCCTTTACTATCCTTGCGATATTATCAGACCTCCCCAGGGTATAATAATGAATACCCGGAACACCAAGTTTTATTAATTCTTTCGATTGCGCCACTGCCCATTCGATTCCGGCTTCCCTTGCTTCACAGTCATTTTTGCACTTCTTTACTGCAGAAAAAAGGTCATTTGGCAGATCAATATGAAAAGTCTGGGGAAGTAATTTAATGTCATTAAGAGCCGAGATGGGTTTAATTCCGGGAATTATTGGAACTGTTATCCCTATCTTTCTGCACTCATCACGGAATCTGCAGAATCTGTTATTATCAAAAAACATCTGGGTTACTATATAACTGGCTCCTGCATCAACTTTACGTTTCAGGTTCTCCATATCCACCTGCCTGTTAGCCGCTTCAAAATGCTTTTCGGGGTAGCCGGCTACACCTATGCAAAAACCGGTCGGATCAGCGTTTTCAAGATTATCCTCAAGATATTTTCCCTTGTTCATATCAACAATCTGCTGCACGAGCTCATAAGTATGGGTATGTCCATTCTTTTCCGGAATAAATGTACGGCTTCCTTTCTGCGGATCACCCCTTAATGCAAGAACATCATCAATACCCAGGAATCTCATCTCAATGAGAACATTCTCTGTTTCTTCTTTTGTAAAGCCTCCGCACAGAACATGCGGAACAACAAGTATGTTGTACTTATATTTGACGGCCGCAGCCAGGGCAAATGTACCTGGACGAAGACGCACCACCCTCTTCTCAAGAAGACCATCGGGTCTTTCCTTTAAAATGGTTTCATTACGATGAGATGTGAAATTAATATAAGAAGGTTCATATTCAATAAGCCTGTCAATAGCTGCATAAGTTCTTTCGATACTATGTCCTTTCAGCGGAGGAAGAAGTTCAAATGTGAATAATGGTCCTTTAGCGTTGTTAATCTTTTCTATTACAGTCATTTCAAAGCGATATCATAAATTTGGAGAAAGCCATTTTGCAGCTTCCTCATTTGTAAATTTCTTTCTCTTAGCATAATCTTTCAACTGGTCAGAGTCAATCTTACCTAAATTAAAATATGTTGATCCGGGATGTGAAAAAATATACCCGCTCACTGATGCCGGTGGTATCATTGCAAAGTTCTCTGTTAGTATGGCACCAACAGCTTTCTCAGCTCCCAGCAGGCCAAAGATAGCTTGTTTTTCCGTATGATCGGGACAAGCAGGATAGCCCGGCGCTGGTCTTATCCCTTTATACTTCAGTTTCAGCAAATCATCGATAGAAAGAGCCTCGTGTTTTGCATAACCCCAATATTCTCTACGGATCTTTTCATGAAGCCATTCAGTTGCCGCTTCAGCCAGCCGGTCACTTAGTATCCTGATCATTATAGTGGCATAATCGTCCTCTTTATATTTATCAAACGCTTCTTTATCAATAGGTGCAGTCACAACAAAAGCACCAATCCAATCAGTCAGTCCTTCATTCTCAGGTGCAATGTAATCTGACAGGGAAAGATTGGGGACCCCATTTTCTTTTGGCTCCTGGTTTCGTAAAAACCTGAAGACAGATTTTATCTTCTTTTTGCTTTTATCAGAAAAGACTTTTACATCATCCCCCTCCGAAACAGCAGGAAATAATCCAAAAACGGCCTTTGCTGTCAGAATCTTTTGACTGATAATTTCTTGCAGATAAATCTGGGCATCGTCAAACAGCTTCTTCGCTTCAACACCTTTAACCGGATCACTGAATATTGCAGGATACTTACCTGATAATTTCCAGGCAAAGAAGAAGTAGGTCCAATCGATATATCCTTTAAGTTCATTAAGGTCTATATTGTGGAATACATGAAGCCCCGGTTTCTCCGGTTCAAAAAGCTTAAATGTCTTCCAATCGGTAAAATATTTGTTTTTTCTTGCATCAGCCAATGAAAGAAGATTCTTTCCCGTTTTACGCGAACTATGATCTTCCCTCATCTTTTTATACTTTTCTTTTATTGAGGAGACATAAGAACTGTTGTCTTTCTTAAGAAGTGATGATAGCACTCCGGCTGCCTTTGATGCGTCTTTAACATGAATAACACTGTTTGAATATGCCGGTGCAACTTTTACAGCGGCATGTATCTCAGATGTTGTCGCTCCTCCAATAAGCAGTGGCAATGTGATTTTTCTCCGTTCCATTTCTGACGCAACATGAACCATTTCTTCCAGGGAAGGGGTAATCAATCCGCTAAGACCAATAATATCAACTTTTTCATTAATAGCCGTGTCAATGATCTTTTCAGCAGGTACCATAACTCCAAGATCGATAATCTCATAGTTATTGCATGACAAAACCACTCCGACAATATTCTTTCCGATGTCATGAACATCCCCTTTTACAGTTGCAAGGAGAACCTTTCCTGCAATTTTTTTTGCCAGGCCTTCACTCTCTTTTTCAATATATGGAGCTAGCCTGGAAACTGCTTTTTTCATTACCCTGGCGCTCTTGACAACTTGCGGAAGAAACATCTTCCCCGATCCGAAAAGATCTCCCACTTCATTCATCCCTCCCATCAACGGTCCTTCAATAAGCTCAATTGACCTTTTGAAAAGCGGCCTCGCCTCCTCTACATCCTGTTCAATAAATTCATCGAGACCCCTTATCAGAGAATGTTTAATCCTGTCGATGACCTCCAGTTGACGCCAGGCATCCTCTTTTTCCATTTTCTTTCCTTCATTCTTTATCCCTTCTGCAAATTTCACAAGCCTTTCTGTTGAATCTTTCCTTCTGTTCAGCACCACATCTTCAATAAGATGTAAAAGATCAGGTTCAATTTCAGTGTAAACCTGTAACATACCAGGATTTACTATACCCATATCCAGTCCGGCTTTGATAGCGTGGAACAGGAAAACAGAGTGAATCGCTTCCCTGACCTTGTCCGTACCACGGAATGAAAATGAAAGATTGCTTATTCCTCCACTCACCCTTGCATACGGAAGATTTTGTTTAATCCATTCTGTTGTTTTTATGAAATCAACAGCATAGTTATTATGTTCTTCAATTCCGGTTGCAATTGCCAGTACATTAGGATCGAATATTATATCTTCAGGCGGGAATGCAATCTTGTCAACAAGAAGACGATAACATCTTTCAGCAACGCTGATCCGCTTTGATAATGTATCGGCCTGACCGGCTTCATCAAATAGCATGACAACTGCAGCTGCACCATATTTCCTTAATGTCCGTGCATGATCAAGAAATACCTTTTCTCCCTCCTTCAGACTTATGGAATTTACAACTGATTTTCCCTGAATACATTTTAGTGCCGATTCGATAGTATTCCACCTCGAGGAATCAATCATCAGAGGAAGCCTGGAGATATCGGGTTCAGCCATTATCAGATTCACAAATTTCACCATAGCCTTCTCCGAATCAAGCATAGCTTCATCCATGCAGATATCTATTACCTGCGCACCTCCTTCAACCTGATTCCTCGCTATAGCGAGAGCCTCATCATATTTTTCCTCCCTTATCAGTCTTGCAAATTTTATTGATCCCGATACATTTGTCCGTTCACCAATATTCACAAAGTTAGTCTCAGGTGTAATTGTCAAAACCTCCAGACCGCTAAGCCTTGTATATTTTTTAATTTCAGGCTTTACCCTTGGTTTATAGTGTTTAGATGCCTCAGCAATTTCACGGATGTGCTGTGGGGTTGTACCACAACAACCTCCTATAATGTTAACCCATCCCTCTCTCATAAAATCCTCAGCAATTAATGCCATGAATGATGCTGACTGATCATATTCGCCAAACTGGTTTGGCAGGCCGGCATTGGGATGGACTGATACATAAAACCCTGTCTTCAGTGATAATTCCTCAACAAACGGGCGCAACTGTTCAGCTCCAAGGGCACAATTCAGTCCTATGCTGAAGAGAGGAAAATGTGACACAGAAACCATGAATGCTTCGAGGGTCTGACCTGTTAAGGTTCTCCCGCTGGCATCGGTAATTGTCCCCGATACCATCACCGGAAGCCTTATCCCTTTTTCCTCAAATACCGAATCAATTGCGAATAAGGCGGCCTTGCAGTTCAGAACATCAAAAACGGTTTCCACAAGAAGAATATCCACCCCTCCGTCAATCAGGCCCCGGGCCTGCTCTGAGTATGCATATACAAGTTCATCAAAAGATATCGCTCTGGCGCCAGGATCATTTACATCCGACGACATTGATGCGGTCCGATTCGTTGGTCCCAGCGTTCCGGCTATATAATGTTTTTCAGGTTCAGCTGAATTTTCAAATTCAGTTATTGCTTCTATAGCCAGATGTGCTGCCTGAAGGTTCAGATTATACACCTGTTCCTCCATTCCATAGTCCGACATAGAGATCCTGTTGGAATTGAATGTATTGGTTGTAATTATATCAGCACCTGCTTCAAGATATTGCCGGTGAATATCTTTGATTATATCAGGTTTTGTGATAGAAAGGAGATCATTATTCCCCTTCTGCAGCATCGGATGTTCCTTAAACCTTTCTCCACTGTAATCCTTCTCCTGAAGCCTGTGCTTCTGGATCATGGTCCCCATTGCCCCATCGAGGATGAGGATCTTTTGTTGAATGATATCTTCCAGGTTTTGTTTCATTTCACAAAGTTAGCATTTCTTTATCCTTTTTTGCCTCCAGGGGCTTCTCTTCCTTTGGTTTTTTGCCCCTAAAATTCCATCTCTTTCTTTGGTTTTTTGCCCCCCATTCCCGCAAAGCGGGACTAATTCCAGGAGATGCGAATCCTATTGTTTAACTTTTCGTCCCGTATTTACAATAAAAACATCCAGATTGCGAAGTTGTTCCCGTAAAGCATACAGTCTTTCCAGATTAACTACTCCAATCACATATTTATAAGATCTGCCGCTAAAATATTCCGACACCTCTTCAAATCCAAATAATTCCTTATCCTTTTCATCATTATACCTTAAGTAAACTTCCAGCCTGAAGTCGCGGGTATATTTAGAGACTGTCCCCTGCCGGAACTTTTTGTACTCATATCTGTAACCATAAGAGTTTGCCGATATATCTGAAAGAACTGCGCTACCGGTTGCATGGCCACCTGCTCCTTTTCCGCTGAAAAACTGTTTATCTGCAAATGCAGCCTCAGTTATAACTCCATTATATTCATTATCTACATTATACAGGTATTTATCTGATGAAATAAACCTCGGCAGAACGAAACTTGTTATTGTGTTCTCATTTGTCTTTCCAACAAATGGTACCAGCTTAATCTTAAATCCCTTTTCTTTTGCATACTGGATATCAAATTTGGATATTTTGTTGATGCCATAATGAAACACCTGCTCCGGCTCGAGAAACAAACCGTATGCGTGACCGGTAATTATACAAAGCTTATATTTTGCATCCCAGCCTTCAACATCAAGCGTGGGGTCGGATTCTGCGAAACCTTTTTCCTGCGCTTCTTTTAATGCTTCTGCATACTCAATACCCTCATTATGCATTTTAGTAAGGATGTAATTTGTAGTTCCGTTAAGAATTCCGCGTAAAGAGTACAACAGCTCATTATCATAATATTCCTCAAGATTCCTGATTATTGGTATACTGGCTCCTGCCGAAGCCTCATAAAGCAGTGAAACATTATATTCCGATTGCATCTTAACAAGCTCCTTAAAATGTTTTGCTACCATCATTTTATTGGCGGTCACTACATTTTTCCCTCTTTTCATTGCAGTCGTTACAATGTTGAATGCTTCATCGGCGTCGTCAATTAACTCAACTACCAGGTTGATAGAAGAATCATTCAGAATATCATTCTTATCGTAGGTGAAATTTGTCATTGGGATCCTTCTCTGCTTGTTGCGATCCTTAACGCAAATCTTCACTATATCGGCTTTGAATCCTTTGCTGCTGTTGAGGACATCATGTAATCCCTGACCAACGCAGCCATAACCGAATAAACCAATTCTTAATTTTTCCTGTGTCATCGTTTTTCTGATCTATTTTTTTTCTCCGGCTTTTTAGAATGTATTATTGGCAATGTATTTTATAATTTAGCCTATACATTTTCTATCGCCTATAAAACATAATACATTATTTACAAAACCTGCCTGAACGCCTGGTCAAAATCGTTAATAATATCATCTATGTGTTCTATCCCAACTGAAACCCTGAAGAGACCCGGATCGATACCAACCGCAAGCTGCTCTTTTGCAGAAAGTTGTGAGTGTGTTGTTGCAGAGGGTTGAATTATAAGTGTTTTGGCGTCTCCCACATTTGCAAGATGACTTACCAGCTCAAAATGCTCAACAAGTTTTACCACTCTCGATTTCTTTGCCTTCAAAATAAAACTAAGAACTCCACCGGCCCCTTTTGGGAGATATTTTTTTGCCAGATCATGATATGGACTTCCCTTCAGTCCCGGATAATTAACTTTCTCAACACCCGGATGTGCTTCAAGCCATTTTGCCAGGGCAAGTGTATTCTGAATATGACGTTCCATTCTCAGAGAAAGGGTCTCGAGTCCCAGAAGAAGCAGGAAAGAGTTGAAGGGACTGATTGCAGGACCAAGGTCCCTTAATCCTTCGACGCGTGCTTTCACAATAAATGCAATATTTCCAGCAGGAGAAGTCTGAGAGAAGATCTCTCCGAAGATCTTTCCATGATAACCCTCGGCAGGTTGTGTAAAAACAGGAAAGTTTCCATTGCTCCAGTTAAAGTTGCCGGCATCAGTTATTATTCCACCAATGCTTGTTCCGTGTCCACCTATCCACTTCGTTGCCGATTCCACAACAATATTGGCACCATAGTCAATAGGGCGGCACAGATAGCCACATGCGCCAAATGTATTGTCAACAACAAGCGGTAATCCATGCTTAACAGCAAGTTTTGAAAAGGCTTTAAAATCAGGTATCTCGAAGCCGGGATTCCCTATTGTTTCGACATAAATTGCTTTTGTCTTCTTATCTATGAGCTTTTCGAATGATGAAATATTAAGATCTTTTGCAAATCGGGCTTCAATTCCGAAATTGGCAAATGTTACTTTAAACTGGTTGTGACTTCCGCCATACAGAAATGGTGATGTGACAAAGTTTTCGCCGTGCTTCAGGATTGTGGTAAGAGCGATGAACTGAGCCGCATGTCCCGATGAGACAGCAAGAGATGCAACTCCGCCTTCAAGTGCTGCAACTCTTTTTTCGAAAACATCGGTGGTTGGGTTATTTATACGGGTGTAGATATTACCCGATTCAGCAAGATCGAAAAGATCAGCGGCATGCTTTGCATTTTTAAACACATATGAAGATGTCTGGTAAAGAGGAACAGCTCGTGAAAGGGTTTCTCTGTCGGGTTGATGACCTGCGTGTACCTGCAGTGTCTCAAATTTTATTTTTCTGCTTTTCATTATATTTTAATTTAATATTCTATACATACCGGACAAACAGATATAGATATTTCTACAGGAGTTCCGGTGTTAACTAAGAAAATGACTGGTTGCAATTCAAAGCTCTTACCGGCACATGCACATAGGCATGAGCGGCATGATAAAGTTGTTGTGTGTCGGATGAATTGAATTCATGTTTTCAGTGTTAAATTTTTATCATCTCCCGGCTTTCCGGGATTAGGTTTTGGCACCGTTCTCCGCCAGTTGGCAGATTGGTTGCCAGGGTTTCACAGAGCCTAATCTCTTCACCCTTCTTAATAAAAATCAAACACCCTTTTTAAGGAAGGAATATTTGATTTGTTGGGCAAAGGTAAAAAGGATTTTTGGAAATACAAAATCTAGTTTGTTCATTTCTTTTGCTCCTCCAAAAGAAATGAACCAAAGAAAAGGAGGCCGGAAATGCCAACTTCAGCCAAAACGGGCGCCTGCTACACAAGCCTTATTGGCGCTACCGTTTTGTCTGAAGTTCGCACCATTTCCGGATTGCCCTCGCGCTGTGACTTAGGATGTTCAGCAATATTTTAGTAGTTGCTTTGATTTCCAACGGCCTCAGAGAATTTTGGGAAATAGCGACTGTTTTAAGGCTTGCTGCGTCGGTCTTTAGTAAGCAATACTGTTTGAGTGACACAGAGTGAAACGAGGTGCCACGAGTTGTATTGCGTGGGCAAGTCTTAAAACAGCCGCCCCAAAATTCTCTGCAGCCTTGAACTTTCTTTGGTTACTTTCTTTGTTTCAAGACAAAGAAAGTAACAATGAATAGAGTTCGGGGCAGCGCCCCGATTAAAGAAAATTTACCTTACTTTTGTCCTACAAAAAGCAACGTAATGCAAAATAACCTTTACATCTACAACACCCTTTCAAGGAAGAAAGAACTTTTCAAACCGCTTCATCCGCCATTTGTCGGCATATATGTGTGCGGCCCGACCGTATATAGTCATGCCCATCTCGGCCATGCCCGTCCTGCTATAACATTCGACCTTCTTTTCAGGTATCTGACGCATCTTGGTTATAAGGTGCGTTATATCAGGAATATAACAGATGTCGGACATCTTGAAAATGAGACACTTGGTGAAGGAGAAGATCGTATTGAAAAGAAAGCCAGACAGGAACAGATCGAACCAATGGAAGTGGTTCAAAAATATGTGAACACTTACCATAAAAACATGGATCAGCTAAATACGCTGTCTCCCTCAATTGAACCCAGGGCAACAGGACACATCATCGAACAGATTGAACTCATTAAGACCTTGATTAAGAGCGGGTATGCCTATGAATCAAACGGCTCAGTATATTTTGACATACTGAAATACAATAAAAAATATCAATATGGGAAACTGTCAGGAAGGGTATTGGATGAACTCATCAGCAACACCCGTGATATAGAAGGGCAGGATGAAAAACGGAATCCATTTGATTTTGCTCTTTGGAAAAAGGCCAGTCCTGAACATCTTATGAGATGGCCCTCCCCTTGGAGCGATGGTTTCCCCGGTTGGCACCTTGAATGTTCTGCAATGAGCATCAAATATCTCGGTGAAGAGTTTGATATTCACGGAGGCGGAATGGATCTCATGTTTCCCCATCATGAGTGTGAAATAGCCCAGTCAACAGCTGCTCTCGGAAAAGAATCAGTTCATTATTGGATGCATAATAATATGATTACCATTAACGGCCAGAAAATGGCACGATCACTTGGCAATTTTATTACTCTCGATCAACTTTTCAGTGGTGATCATCCTGTATTGGAACAGGCATATTCTCCCATGACAATAAGGTTTTTCATTCTGCAGGCTCATTACCGGAGTACAATTGATTTCTCCAACGAAGCTCTGAAAGCAGCGGAAAAGGGATACCAGAAACTGATGAAAGGTGTGGAATCACTCGAAAAACTTAAGGTGTCAGATCATTCAACGGTTGATATCATCAGACTGAAAGAAAAATGCTATGAAGCCCTGAATGATGATCTGAATAGTCCTGTTTTATTGTCCCATCTTTTTGAGGGAGTCAGAATTGTAAATTCAGTTATTGATGGAACAGAGAAAATTGACCTTTCCGGTTTGGAATCTTTAAAATCATTATTCAGTTCATTTGTTTTTGAGATCCTGGGATTAAAAGATGAAACAACCGGGACCGGTGATGAAAAGCTGACTGGTGATCTGATGAAGATTATAATCGATTTAAGACAAGCCGCAAAAGATAAAAAAGACTGGCCCACTTCCGATAAAATTCGAAATGAACTGAAAAGCGCGGGGGTCGTATTAAAGGATATGAAAGAGGGAGCGGAATGGGATAGAGAGTGAGGATGGGAGTTAGACCCCCTATGATCCCCCCAAGGGGGGATGAAAACGCAGATATAAAGGAGTTTACAGGAAATGGGTTATTATGGAAACAGGGAATTGGTTAGAAGAGCCAGGGTATTAAGGTGTAATATGACCAGGGCAGAAATAATCCTTTGGTCAAGGTTAAGAGAAAAAAAAATTAACGGTTATAAGTTCAGAAGACAACAACCAATTTTTGATTTTATCGTAGATTTTTATTGTACCGAACTTAAGTTAATTATTGAAGCTGATGGAGAAATCCACAATCTTCCTGAAAAAACAAATTACGATTCAAAACGAGACAACATTCTTAAAATCAATGGATATCATATTATTCGGTTGACCAATCTGGAAATTGAAACCGAACTTGATTCAACGATTAATAAGATAATCCTATATATAAATGAGGTTTTGTCCCCCTTCCAGGGGGACCACAGGGGGTCACACAAATGAAGAACAAACTAGAAAAGATGGTTTTGTCCCCCTTCCAGGGGGACCACAGGGGGTCACACAAATGAAGAACAAACTAGAAAAGATGATTTTGTCCCCCTCTCAGGGGAACCACAGAGGGTCTTCCTATAAATCCTCCGTAATCCATATCGGCTCCACCCCCCTCGGTGGCGACTACCCTATCCGTATACAGTCGATGACAAACACCGATACCCTCTACACTAAATCATCTGTTGCACAGTGCATAAGGATCATCGAAGCCGGAGCTGATTATGTGAGACTAACCGCACAAGGTACCAGGGAAGCAGAAAACCTGGCTGTGATTAAGAAAGAGCTTAGAAAAGCCGGTTATAACACGCCGCTGATAGCTGATATTCATTTTAATCCGGATGCTGCCGAAACAGCTGCCCGGTTTGTTGAAAAGGTAAGGATCAATCCCGGTAACTATGTCGATAAAAGGGCTTCTTTTAAAAAACAGGAGCTTTCTGAAAAAGAATATAACGAGGAACTTGAAAGAATCCATAAGAAGTTACTGCCTCTTATAAACATCTGCCGTGAAAATAAAACCGTAATCCGTATCGGAATTAATCATGGTTCCCTTTCCGATCGCATAATGACGCGCTTCGGAAACACACCAAAAGGAATGGTATTCTCTGCTTTGGAGTTTATCAGGATTTTCAGGGCAGAGAACTTCAGTGATCTTGTACTTTCAATGAAATCGTCCGATACTGCAATAATGATAGAAGCTACCCGGATGCTTGTAAGCATGATGCAGAGAGAAGGGTTATCCTATCCCCTTCATCTTGGTGTTACAGAAGCCGGGGAAGGAGAAGACGGGAGAGTAAGATCATCTGCAGGAATAGGAGCCCTCCTGGCTGAGGGAATAGGTGATACAATACGTGTCTCCCTGTCTGAAGATCCGGAAAAAGAGATTCCTGTTGCTGCAAAGCTTGCAGGATTTTATCCCAGAGGAATATCCGAAAAAGCTCCTGATAAGCCATTAACCTTTAAGGTTCCTTCATCCCGACCGGAAATTCTTAAACGAATAAATGGCCCCCTGGTTGTTTTAAATATGACTTCTTTTCCCGATTTAGATGCTGAAGCATATAGGAATGCTGGGTATAGCGTGAATACTTTAACCGGAAAGATCAATAAAACCGATGCTTCCGCAGACCTTCTTATAGTTAAAAATTGTCCGGAAAATATACCCGAAAATGTTTCCCTTGTTTTGCCCTACAGGATATGGAATGAAAACAGGGGAAATGACAGAATATTTCCTTTATTCTCTCCTGAAACTTTTTATGAAAGTAAATACAGATCTGAGAAATTAAATGTGCTGCTTACAGTTCCTGGGTTCAATATTGAATATCTGAAAAAACCCGATCCGTCCAGCTCACTGGTTATCTTCACTTTTAATCCTGAAACTGAACGTTATGCCGCTGATTATTTTCTCAAAGCTCTCGAAGAAAACGACCTGAGACATAACATTATCCTGAATCCCGTATTCAGCGAAAATAATCCCGGGGATCTTCAGATTAAAGCCTCCGCCCTTTTGGGCCGGTACATTCTCGACAAAAGAATTTCTGGCATTTGTGTCTCCAATACCGGGGCAATTGATTTCAGAGAGATCACTTCTCTTTCTTTTTCAATACTTCAGTGCACCGAAACCCGCATCACAAGAACAATGTACCTTTCATGTCCTACCTGCGGACGCACAAAATTCAATCTCCAGGAATCTGTTAAAAAAGTGAAAGAGGCCACCGGCCATCTGAAAGGATTAAAAATCGCAGTAATGGGATGTATTGTAAATGGTCCGGGCGAGATGTCAGGAGCCGACTATGGATATGTCGGAGCAGCCAATGGGAAGGTGCATATCTACAAAGGGACGATTCCGGTCCTGAAAAACATTCCTGAAAAGGATGCTGTGAAGGAGTTATTAAAGGTTATTGAGAAAGATCAGGCTAGCCTGTAATCAAGCTGCTTTTTCTGCAGATCAGCCTTTACAACTTCAATATTAACCCGGTCGCCAAGAGTGTAAATTTTGCCGGTCGAACGTCCTTTTATGCAATAATTCTCCTCATCATATTCATAAAAATCGTCTGCAAGCTCGCGGATATGGATCATCCCTTCACACTGATTCTCAATTATCTCCACATAAATCCCCCATTCCGTAACTCCTGAGATAACTCCTTCAAACACTTTCCCTGTCTTATCGCTCATATACTCAACCTGTTTGTACTTGACAGATGCTCTCTCTGCCTCAGCTGACAATCTTTCCATCTTTGATGAGTGGTCACAAAGCTTTTCATACTTATCCTTGCTGCCCGGATTTTCTTCAGCAAGATATGCAGTCATCAGCCTGTGCACCATCATATCGGGATAACGACGAATAGGTGATGTAAAATGTGTATAGTATTTAAATGAAAGTCCGTAATGACCTATATTATCTGTCGAATAGATCGCTTTCGCCATTGACCGGAGAGCAAGTGTTTCAATAATATTCTGTTCCTTTTTACCGGCCACGGAGTGAAGCAATTTATTCATAGCTTTTGGCAATGATGTTTTATCATCTTCAATCAGCTTATAGCCAAAACGTGTAATGAAATGGCTGAAATTGCTAATCTTTTCGGGATCGGGTTTATCGTGAATACGGTAGACAAATGTTTTACCCCGTAGCTTTTTCCCTACATACTCTGCAACATGCTTATTCGCAAGAAGCATAAATTCCTCAATAAGCTGGTTTGCAGTCCCCATATCACGGAATTTTATCCCAAGCGGTTTCCCTGCATCGTCAAGTTCAAACTGCACTTCAATCTTCTCAAAAGCGAAAGCGCCCGATGCAAATCTCTTTGTACGGAGCTGTTGTGCCAGCCGGTGAAGCAAAAGAACCTCATCCCTCATATCTCCGTCCCCTGTATCGATTACCTGCTGAGCTTCGTTATATGAGAATCTATTATCGGAATTTATTATTGTTCTTCCAAACCATTCATTAATTACTTCAGATTTATCATTCAGCTCAAATACAGCTGAATAGGTAAGCTTATCTTCTGAAGGATTAAGTGAACATATATGATTTGAAAGTCTCTCAGGAAGCATTGGAACTACTCTGTCTACCAGATAGATTGATGTGGCTCTCTGCTTTGCCTCCTCTTCCACTAATGAATCCATTTTCACATAGTGGGTCACATCAGCGATATGAACACCTACTTCCCAGTTTCCATTTTCGAGTTGTTTGAGGGAAAGTGCATCATCAAAGTCTTTAGCATCGGCAGGGTCAATAGTAAATGTCGGTATTTTGCGGAAGTCGCGACGAACTTTAATATCCTCTTCAGTGATCTCACCCGGTATTTTTTCAGCGTCTGCTTCAACCTCTTCCGTAAAGCTATAAGGAAGTTCAAACTCAGCAAGAATTGCATGCATCTCCGTTTCGTGTAGACCCGGGTAACCAAGAACATTAATTATCTCTGCAACAGGATTTTTGGATTTTGGGTCCCAGTCAACTACTTTGGCAACAGCTTTCTGGCCCTGTTTTGCACCATTTAGTTTTGATGTAGGTATAAACAGGTCAAATGGCATGTTCTTGTTATCGGGAATAAGAAATGCAAAGTTGGGCATGATCTCAACTGTGCCTACAAACGAAGTCCTCCATCTTTCAATAATCTCCACCACTTCTCCTTCGGGTCTCGATCCTTTCCTCTTCGCATAAAGCCATACTTTTACAGTATCGCCGTGAAGAGCTGTCTTCAGGTTTTTAGCAGTGACAAATACATCATCTTCAAGGTCATCGGTAGAGATGAATCCGTAACCCATACGTGTCATGTCAACAGTGCCGGTTATATAACCACGGGTTACCTTAATTTTATACTTTCCATGAAAAATTTCCTGTACCTTGCCTTGCTTGGCAAGCTCTGTCAAGATATCCGATACCATCTGTTTTCCGGGAGAATCAGTAATATTCAGACGCTTTGCGATCTGCTTATAATTAAACCCCTGGTCGGGGGTTTTGGTTAACATTGCAAGTATTTGTCCGATAAGCGATTCCCGTGAAGTGCCTGAATCTCTACCGGCCTTTCCCTTCTTACTCATATTTCAGTTTTTGCGAAGGTACAAAAAGGAACAATAAATTTTAATACATTTGGCTGATAATTGGAATCCAATGGCTGGTTTGGAATCAATACTATCTCAATCTACCTCAATAGTCACCCGGAAAACCGGAAACGAATACGTGCTGGTACCGATTACAAATAATATAGCAGATATGAACAGTGTTTATACTCTTAATGAGACCGGAGCTTTCATCTGGGAGCATATTGATGGTAAAAGAAGCGTTGAGGAGATCATCGATGAATTAACAAATGAGTACAATATCGATAAACAAAATGCAGAGTCAGATGTTCTTACATTTATTGATAATATGAGTAAATATTTAATTATCAGTTAATAGAAAAATTTGTCAAAACGATTTTTTTAGAAAATTCTCAGTAGAATATGAGGAACTACAATTTAAATATTGCAGGATATAACATCGGCTTCGAGGCTGCAGCAAATGGTCCGGACCTTAAGCCATCGGCAAAATTCCTCAGAAATATCAACACGAGTAATGGTTCGGATATCCTTATCCGCGTTCATTCAGAGCCCTTTAGACTGCCACGAGGAGCTGAAAGGGTTTTCCGTGCACCTTATGTCGAAGAGATAAATGGCATCCAGTTCAATAATGAAACAAATTTCTGGAGTGTCTGGAAATACCATTCCGAACTTTATATCTGGACGATCTTCCCTCTCTCTGTATCTGAAAAAAATGCTGTTTTAAAATTTTCACTTACATCAATGGAATGGGACCTCTGGATTTATGGCGCCCAGGATGAGACAGATCCTTTAGAGTATCCCCTTGACGGACTTATATTATATTACTTAACAGTCATAAACGGAGATATCATGATCCATGCATCGGGAGTTAACAACTCAGGACATGGTTATATTTTCAGCGGAGTTTCGGGAAAAGGGAAATCGACAATGGCAAACCTCTGGGATAGTTTAGGAGCTAAAGTAATACACGATGACAGACTTATTTTAAGAAACACACGTGGCGGCTACAGGATGTTCAATACTCCAATTTATAATAATGACGAACCTCGTGAATCAACCATTAACAAGATTTTCATTATTGAACATGGTCCCGAAAATATGCTGCTTCCATTAAAAGGCGCCAATGCAGTTACACAGGTAATGGCGAATTGTATACAGCATAACTGGGGCGGAGACATTATCGCCAGACTTCTTGGCTCCATTTCGATTATGTGCGGGACGATTCCGACATCAAAGCTTTTCTTCAAACCCGACAGAAGTGTAATTGACCTTATCCTCGACAATGAATAACTGGCGGAACAATCATGCGATTGTGAAAGATATTGGGCTCACTTTACTCTCCGAAGGAAAAACTATAAGAATAAAAGCTCATGGTTTCAGTATGTACCCAAGCATTAAACCAGGTTCTCTGATCTTGATTGAACCGCTGAATATCAATGGTTTGCCCCGGCCGGGTGAGATTATTGCAATTCGTCGGGAAAACGGACTTATTGTACACCGGCTTTCTAAAATAATAAGAAAAAATGAGGTGGCGTACTATATTGCACGAGGAGACAGTAATGCTTATGCTGATAATCCTGTCAAAATAGATAAAATAGCTGGCAGGATAATACGTGCTGAATCCACCGGGGAAAACCCGGTTCCTGCAAATGTCAGCATTAATACAAAGCCAAATTATTTTATAAACAGAATAAGGGTTATTTGCATAATTTTATGGAAGAAAATCCATTAGCTTGCCCTCCAATCCCGCCTAAGAGGGAGCATGGGGCGAAAAAAAGGGATATGAAAAAGAGCTAGATGAAGCAAAAACTTAAACTATTCAGTGAGTCATTAAAACTTGTCTGGAACAGCACACCCGGATGGACATTTGCAAATATTGTCATGTCTGTGCTACGGAGTGTTTTTCCGTTGATGCTCATCTGGCTTCTGAAAGTAGTTATTGATGATATAACCAAAGCTGCCACAGCTGTTCATTCCGTTCCGGGCATAAACATAATATTACCAATTCTGGCAGTAGCCGCAATCTGGTTTCTCGACGAAGCCTCCGCTGATTTCAGCAATTATGTCCGTAAAAAACAGGCAATGAAGCTTGAAGTCTATATGTATGGTTTGTTACATTCAAAGGCAATAAAGCTTGACCTTATTAATTTTGAGCGCCCTGAATATTTCGATTGTCTTTCACGCGCCTCCGGGGAGGCGCCATGGCGGCCAAACAGCATACTGAATAATCTGGTTTCAATGCTTAGAGGTCTTCTCTCTTTATTGCTTATGGCCGGACTTATCTTTACTCTTCACTGGACATTAGTGCTGCTCCTTCTTGTTGCAAACATTCCCGGAATCTGGTTAAGGCTATATTATGCTGATATCCTCTATAATTTTCAAAGGCAGCAAACTCCCGAAGCAAGAAAATCAGCATATTTCAACTGGCTTCTTACCGGTGACAGGCCTTCCAGGGAACTTAGACTTTTCGGGCTGGGTAAGTATTTCATCAGCCTCTTCAGGAGCTCCTTCCTGAAACAAAAGGAGGAAGAGATTAATATCCTCAGAAGAAGAACACTTATCGAATTTGTTTCTAACCTTTTCAAAGCATCAGCTCTTTTAATTTCCCTTTTGTTTATCGCACGACAAACAATAAACGGAAGACTGTCACTCGGCCAAATGGCTATGTTCCTGCTCGCTTTCAGGCAGGGGATGTTATATATTAAAGAGCTGTTCGGTTCGCTTGCAGGACTGTATGAAGACAGTCTCTTTATCGGTGATACATTTGAATTTCTTAACCTTAAAGAATATATCACTGCTTCTGAACCTGTTATAGTGCCTCTCCCGTTAAAGGAAAAAATAGAAATAGATAATCTCTCCTTCACATATCCCGGGAATAGCTTCACCACAATCAATAAGGTCTCATTTGAGATAAATAAAGGAGAAATAATAGCTCTTGTCGGACCAAATGGTGCAGGTAAAAGCACTCTTGTAAGGCTGTTATGCAGACTTTATGATCCCGATTCGGGAAAGATAAAATATGATGGCAGTGATATCAGGAATATTGAACCGGAAGAGTACAGGAAACATTTTTCAGTTGTTTTCCAGGACTTCATGCTTTACAATCTTAGTGCAGGGGAAAATATCAGGTTGGGAAATATTGATGAAAAGAATCCTGCAGGGAAAATAAAAGAATCTGCTACAACTACCGGGATTCATCATCTGATAGATAATCTGCCAAATGGTTATGAAACTGTTATAGGCAATCTGTTTGACGATAGTCGCGAACTAAGTTGGGGTGAATGGCAGAAGATTGCACTTGCAAGAGCTCTTTTCAGGGATGCTAATATACTGATCCTCGATGAGCCATCGAGTGCACTGGATGCCGACACCGAATATGATATATTCAGTAGGTTCAGGGAGATTGTTAAAGGCCGTACATCAATTCTCATCAGTCATCGGTTTACAAATGTCAGCCTGGCCGACAGGATAATTGTCCTCGATAAAGGTGCAATTGCAGAATCGGGTACGCACGATGAACTTATGAAGACCGGCGGGATCTATTTCACAATGTTTACAAAACAGAGCAGCAGGTTTAACAAATGAAGAACGAGGAGAGGATAAAGGACGAAGGGTATCTTCTGCTGGAATTATGCCGGCTTGAATTCAGTGATAAACAGATAAACAAAATAAGGTCACTTATTTCTGCAATAACAGACTGGAATTATTTCAGGAATCTCGCCAACGAGCATGGCGTGTCAGCTCTGGTTTGGAATAATCTTGAAAAGCATCAGCTCCATTCGGGAATACCTGAGGATGTGGCTTTTTTCCTGAAGTGTTCCCTGATGCGTAGCCTGAGCATGAATACTTTCAATACCGAATCAATGGGAGATGTTCTGCGGCTACTTAATGCCGTGAATATTAAAACGGTAATATTAAAAGGTCTTGCACTCGAAAATTCCGTTTATGGAAGTTCGGGATTACGTCAGATGTCGGATGTTGATGTTCTGATAAACAGGAAAGAGTGCATCAAAGCAAGAAACATTCTTATGAGTAACGGTTTCGAATCACTCCCTCTGAAATCTATTTTGCATAAACCCATTATGGCCTATTCCGGGAAGCATCTTCCTTCGCTTATTAAGAATGGGACCTCTGTTGAGATACATCATGAGCTCTTCGGAGGGATGCCAAATAGCCTTTCCAAACTATTGTATGATACCAGTTATGAGGTTGAGTTAAGAGGAGAAAAAGCCTGGTTTCCACAGCCTCAGATCTTTTTTCTTTATCTTGTCAGGCATCTTTCAATTCATGAGATGAATAATGAATCGCAGCTCAGGCTATATACCGATCTGGTTGTTCTGATAGAAAAATATAATGAAGAGATCATAAATGATACCATCCTGAAGCTTGCCTCCATGGCTGGAATATCTGAGACACTTGCGTGGCATCTTGAGCCGTTAAGAGATATGTGGGGTATCGCCTTTCCAGAATGGATTAATGATTTTATTAATAAATGGCATAATCAGGAATTTATTGATAGGTTTTATTTCTTTCTCAGGAGTCCAAAGGCCAATCCCCCCGGTGATAAGGCACGATTCTATCGTTATATTGTAAATGATATTCCAGGATTCCATCGTAAGATTCTGTATATTTTAGGAGATATCTTTCCTTCGATAAGATTTATGAAGGATCGTTATAAATGTAATAGTACCCTGAAGGTGTTGATCTATTATCCCCACAGGATGGGGAAGATTTTGTGGTTGCTTCGCTCCCCAACCCCTCCCGCTTTGCAGGATATGGGTTCTCTGTGATCATCTGTGTAACTAAAAGAGTCAGATAGCACCTTATTCTCATTGCTTCATAATTTTCAAACTTCCAACTCCCTTTCCCCGACAAGTTCTGAATCGGGGCTAATATTTAAATAGTTGTTTTCATGAATAAATAGAAATTCTATCTGTGAGGATCCTCTCCCGGGAGGAGTTAGGGTGGTTTATTTTATCAAGCCTTATCAGTGAAAATGAATTATTTTCAAGCAAACTCTAAAATAATTCTAAAATTATTTGGTATTTGACCTACTTTTTGTTTAATTTTATAACAACAGTCAATTGTCGAGGTAATATTAATTCTGGTAATAATGAACAAGTTTCAAAAAGAGACCTTCAAGCTGAGGTTGCTAAAACTTGCGACGTTAAAAAGTACCGGGGCACCTGGTGAACTGGCTTTAAGATTTGAGATTAGTGAGCGAAGCGTCAAGAGGATTGTAAAAGAAATCCGGGAGGAGGGAACAGACCTTCGGTACAGCCAATCGAGGCGATCTTATGTGACAGATGAAGATTATCAATAATATGTTGTATAACATATCGATCATCCATTTTTCTGTCCCCGGTGTTTTTTAAACTTGTATTATAAAGTCGTTGTCATATTGAGTTAGCATGGGTTTTAATTTAGTAAATATCAGCATCGTGAAGCGGACTAACAGAAGAAGTTTTAGGAATTTCTGCTTTTTAGTGCTTTCTGCTTTTTTTGATCTTTCCTCGCTGCATTTTTCGTGCTTTTAGTCTCGTTCTTTTGAACCGTAGGTCGTCCTGACCGAGACCCCCGCCCCGGGAGAGTGCTGATTATCTCCCGGGGTTTTTTTATACTTCGTCGGGATCGCAATGACCGTGAGCAGATTCTGTGAATGGGATTATGGGATTGAAGCGTATATAATAAAGTTGGTGGTCATTGCGAGGATCCCGATGAAATCGGGAGACGAAGCAATCTCATGTAGTAGCATGAAATTTAATTAAATAAGGCCACATTTTATATCGATATTCCGGTGCGCTGCACCTTTATAATATCCGACTGTCCTTTTCTACAAATATTCCGGTGCTCTGCACCTTTGAAATCTCAGAGAATTATCTTTTTAAAAATATCAGGATGCTCCTAATCATTCAATTTTTAATGAAGCGGCAGCGCCGCGAAACCTGCCTGTCGGCAGGCAGGTATTTATAGAAACGTATTTTTGAAAGATAACCTGAGGTGCAGAGCACCGTAATATTTATTTCTACGTATTGAAACCACTGCCTAACCATCTAATCAAACCAGGTTTTAGTAAGGTCATTTCTTAATTTCATATTGTTAGACTTCTTCTTTCCAGACCAAGGTCTAATATCGTATCAGTATTCAATAACCCGGAGCGAAGTAATATTTCATAATCCTTAGTGAGAATATTGAAGCAAAAAAACAGACACAGAGATCATATTCATAAGTGCATGAAAAATAATACAAATCAGGAATCCCCTTTTATAATATACTCGGGTAAAAGATAAAATAAACCCGATTGCTAGCTGGGGGAAAATAAGTAAAGGAGCGATAAAGTATTGACCCACTTCAACGAACTTATAATTACTTATGTGAACTAATCCAAATGTAATAGACAAGAAATAAAAAATATATTTGAAATACTTATTCCAAAAAGAAATAAATTCTACCCTGTATTTAAAAACTAACTGATATAGTAATAAGAATAAAAAGGCAAAAGTCATTATTGTAATAAAACCATTGCAAACTTTATGGATAATAAGGGCAATCAGCGTCGAGACTGAAAGTGCAATATTAATGGGATCAAAAATAAGGGATAATCTGAATATGACCTCTTCCAAGATTGGTGCAATAATCACAACTAAAAGAAAAAAAATCCAAAGATGTTCTTTTAGTGAGGAGGGAACTTCAAACGTTTCATCAATTGGGAGAGTTAATATAACTCTAAGTATTGTGATGTTGATTAAGTTGACTAATCCTATAAAAAGAAGAGAAAGCAAATAGATTTTTATAGCAGTGCCTAAAACATGTGTGTCTTTTCTTTCAATGGATTGATATTGCGGATTTAGAATAAAGTGGAAAAATTCGGAGGGGTTGAACATTGTAAAAACTTAAATTAACTTTTTGCCATTCAAATTTAAATTTAGATAGTTTTTTCTTTTTTATCCATGCATTTGTTGATGTTTTTATTTCTTCCACCAAATCCGGAATCAGGTAATTTACATTATATCCGATCAATATATGTATATGGTCAGGCATAGAGCCTATTGCAAGCATTTTATGTTTATGGTTTTGGACAATCCCTGTTATATACTTCTCCATATCATCTTTCCATCCCTTTTAAACCAGGGCATTCCGGTTCTTTACTGCAAAAACAAGATGGAAATAACATTGTGTATATGTATTCGCCATTGGGTTAATTTTTTATATTACGGTGCTCTGCACCTTTATAAGATCTGACTGTCATTTTTCTACAAATATTCCTGTGCGCTACACCTCTGAAATCTCAGAGAATTATCTTTTTAAAAATATTGAGGCGCTCCGAATCATTCTATTTATAGTGAAGCGGCAGAGCCGCGAAACCTGCCTGCCGGCAGGCAGGTATTTGTAGAAACGTATTTTTTGAAAGCTAACCTGAGGTGCAGAGCACCGTAATATTTATTTCCATTCGCGGATATCATTAAAAAAATCAAACAGGTATTCATTGCTAAATATAACTTCGCAATTTTCCAGCATTTCCTGATATTCTTCTTTAAATTTCTTTTTCTTGTGATGCTCTTCCTGTGACAAAATATATTTTATCTCCTTGTCAATCTGTGAATGGGAATTTGTAAAAGCACCATAACCTTTTTGCCATTCAAATTTAAATTTAGATAGTTTTTTCTTTTTTATCCATGCATTTGTTGATGTTTTTATTTCTTCCACCAAATCCGGAATCAGGTAATTTACATTATATCCGATCAATATATGTATATGGTCAGGCATAGAGCCTATTGCAAGCATTTTATGTTTATGGTTTTGGACAATTCCCGTTATATACTTCTCCATATCATCTTTCCATTCCTTTTTAACCAGGGCATTCCGGTTCTTTACTGCAAAAACAAGATGGAAATAACATTGTGTATATGTATTCGCCATTGGGTTAATTTTTTATATTCCGGTGCGCTGCACCTTTAAAATATATAACTACCATTTTTCTACAAATATTCCGGTGCGCTGCACCTTTGATATTCCTGAAACCATTCGTTTACAAATATTCCTGTTTACCGCACCTTTGAAATCTCAGAGAATTATCTTTTTAAAAATATTGAGGCGCTCCTAATCATTCTATTTATGGTGAAGCGGCAGAGCCGCGAAATATTTTGTAGAAACGCTGCAAACACCAGAGTGACATAACACGGTGTATATATATTCGCCATTGGACTGATTATTTATATTCCGGTGCTCTGCACTTTTGTAATATCTTACTGCCATTTTTCTACAAATATTCCGGTGCGCTGCACCTTTGATATTCCTGAAATCATTCCGTCTACAAATATTCCTGTTCACCGCACCTTTGAAATCTCAGAGAATTATCTTTCTAAAAATATTATGGCGCTCCGAATCATTCGATTTATAGTGAAGCGGCAGAGCCGCGAAATATTTGTAGAAACGTATTTTTGAAAGCTAACCTGAGGTGCAGAGCACCGTAATATTTATTTCCATTCGTAGATATCAATAAATTAAGCTCTGGTTTAGTCGATATTGGCAATTAATGAGCTTTAGTTCTTCAATCTTAGAATAAATAATCCGTCTCAATTATTTAGGTTTCCTTTGTTCATATATTTTCTGATTAACTATACAACTTGATCGACGAAGACTCTTTCTCGTATATATTTTTGATCTTCAAATACCTGCGAAAAATAGAATTTAATTCTTTATTAGTGTAATAATACAAGACAATATATGCTATTTATGAAAATATGTGAGGCAATACACAAATAAATGCCATTTGAATACCTAACCCTTAAATAACCCCAAAAGCATCCTGTGAATATATAATTCATTATGAATAGAGGAAACAGATAGAAATACTTAAATGTTATATTGTAGTTTGCCAGATGTAAAAATCCAAATAATAAGGCTTGAAAATAGAAAACAACTCGAAATTTTAATATGAAAAAGTTGATTATTTTAATAAGGAAAAGGGAGTCTTTTCGAAAAAGCAAAGATAGGGAAAAATACAAAATTAGTGAAAGGGTTATAGCTAGGTAAACATTGGATATTAAACGTTTAAAGACCAGCAAGGAAATTAATATACTAAATGATAGTACCAAATTAAATTTAGAATACCGTAGGGGAAGTCTGAAGATTAACTCTTCAACTATAGGATATAATAAAGAAATCTTCAATATATTAAATAAACTAAAATTTATTCCTTTTAAAGATGGAAATAAATTAAAATATATTAATGGTCCGCAAAAAAGTAGTCCTAAAATAATGTCGCTTGCCAGAAGAATAAGGAATGATTTCCAGACCATCTTTAAAAATGAAGAAAGTGATTTAATATCAAATTGTTTCTCAAGACTTGGGTTTTTGAGAAATATAATAAAATCACTAAAATCAATCATTTTCAATTTGAAAATTGATTAATTGTTAAGTCTATGCTACTAGTAACAAGTAAAGAGAAATGCAAATTAATAATTGCATTTCTCTATTATAAAGATACTATAAAACTTCAGAAAGAAATTTAAGGGGTGCCAACTTCCTAACTAATCTACCTAATGCGTATCCAACTTCATAAGCAGCATTGAATCCTCCTGAAATTTGTACCATTTCAGATAATTCTAATTCTTTTAAATTTTCCATAGCAATTAATAATTATTTATTATTTTTTTAATTATTCATGATGTCCATCAAGACCATCTTGGAAACCTTTGATCAAGGAAACTACCGTTCCTGCAGTAGCTCCAACTATTAATCCCAGATAATAACTGAGGGATTTCCCTCCATCAACAGAAATCATTTCTTTTGATGTAAGTTCTATGACTCCAAAATTTTCCATAATTAAAGGGTTTAATTAATTTAAAACAATTTAAGGTGTTGCCGTTGCACGATTGTATCCTTCCTTTACTCCCTCAACAAAGTCAAGAATTTTTTTAACTGAAGGCATAAAGGCTGATATTATCAACATTACAAAACCACCATTACATTCTTTTAGCTCATTTTCACTTAATTCAGTTAGACCAAATTTATTTTCCATAACATATTTTTTTTAATTAAAATTAATTTATTCCTCCTTTCTTTCTCATGCCGGGGGCTTTAGCATGGTAATATTACCATACTAAGGTCGGAGAGCAGCGTACGGAAAAAAAGGATTTTGGAAAGAAATTTTGCCCCTCCGCCATTTTCTTTTAATTCAGGATAAGTAAGCGGCCGGAGTGAACATGTCACATCTATGTCATACGGCTGACGATAGAAAAATGTCTTTGCCGATTTTGAATATGCAATTGGCACCCCTCGTAATCTTAACTCATCAATCAACTCGTAAAGACTTGTACGGCTTACCCCTAACTGTTTTGCGAACTCTTCAGGAGTTCCTGTCTTCTGCCTCGATACAAGCTTGTGCATCATGCTGATGCGATCGAGATATTCAAATACTTTCATATTATCTGGTTTATTATGAATTTACGTTTTCTTTAATATCAACAGACTGATGCATCCACATACTCCGGAATGGACCCTCTACTACAGACAGGTCGGCCAATGACCCATCCTGTACAACTAATCCTTTATCCAGCATTATAACCTTATCAGCCATATTAATTGTTGAGAGCCTGTGGGCAATCACAATTACCGTCTTAGATTCATCCCTTAGTAATCTGAGTGTATTTTGTACAAATATCTCTGCAAGTGAGTCAAGCGAGGAGGTAGCCTCATCAAGGATCAGAATTTCCGGATTCCGGTAAAGCGCACGGGCAATAGCTATTCGTTGCTGCTGTCCACCTGACAATGCGGCTCCATTCTCTCCCAAATAGGTATTGAATCCATGCGGAAGCTGTTCTATAAATTTTGTCATCCCGAGTTTATCACATACTTCGATTACTCTGGTCATATCAGGATTAAAATCCCCGACAGCGATGTTATCCACAACATTCCCGGAGAAGAGATCAATTCTCTGTGGCACCACAGAAACAATCTTTCGCAAAGACTGATTGTTAAGATGACGAAGGTCATAACGACCAATACGAATATGGCCTGCTTGAAGTGGATAGATGTTTTGCAATAATGAAACCAAAGTAGTTTTACCGGAACCACTCTCCCCTGTAACGGCAGTTATCTCTCCCTTCTTTATCGTAAGATTAAGGGAATCAAAAACTTCAACCCTGGTGCCATACCGGAACTTTACATTCTCAAAATGTATGTCATCAACCATTTCTGGTTTAAGCTCTATCTTATTTGCCTCATCCTCTATCTCCAGATCAAAAATTTCGAAAAGTCTGTCAGCGGCAATCCTGGCATCCTGAAGGGTACGGTTAAAACCTATTACAGATGTAACAGGACCAGTAAAATATCCTACTACCGAATAAAATGAAAGCAACTCCCCCGGAGTAATCTGTGAGCCAATTGCATATCCCGCCCCTACCCACAAAACAAGAATTGTAATTAATTGTGAAATAAGACTCGTAGAACTTGATGAAAAAATATTATTTAATCCTGATTTGTAAATTATCTCAAGAAGATTTACAAATCTGGTCTCGGTTTTCAGGTTGGAAAAATCCTCAAGGCCGAATCGTTTAATAGTCCCTGCTGAGTTGAGAGATTCCACCAGTTGTGCCTCAAGATCTGCAGCCCGTTCCATAACCGTTCGCTGCACCTTCCTGTTTAACCTGTTTGAGATATAATATATAGTAACATAGAGAGGTACAACAATAAGCATGATAAGTGCCAGTTTCCAGAAGAAGATAAACATCAGTATAAAAGAAACTATCAGGATGAAGATATTAAGAATGAAGTTTATTGATACTTCATTAACAAATACACGAATCTTTACCGCATCACCAATTCTTGATATTATTTCCCCTGTCCTCATATTATCAAAAAAGGTCTGCGGCAGCTTTAAAAGATGCTGATAGTATCCAAGAATAAGTGTTGCATCAATTTTTTGTCCTGTTTTTAAAATAAAGACTGACTGGAAAAAACTAAGCAATAACCTTAATACAATGATGATCACCATTGCAGCGCCAAGCAGGTTCAAAAGGCTAAGGTTTCCCCCGGGTAAAACATTATCCACAAGCTTCCCTACATAAATTGACATTGCGAGACCTAAAACAGAGAAGACCAGCGCACCCATAAGCGATTGTAACAGAATGCTTCTATTGGGTTTTATCAAACTCCAGAAACGAACTGATGTTGAGACCTTTTCATTTTTAACAGTAAATTTCTCCCCGGGAGCAATGAGCACCAGTACTCCCGTCCATTGTTTTTTGAATTCTTCATGTTCAACCTTATGAACAGCACCATCGGCCGGGTCCATTATTTCAATGTACTTATCTGTAGTTTTAATTAAAACAACATAGTGATGTAGCACCTCCTTCACTATTATATGTGCAATTGCAGGTTTTGGAATTTTGAATAAGCTATCCCAATCACCCCTTACTCCCTTTGCCAGAAAACCCATTTTTCCAGCTGCCTCTACAAGTCCAAGAACATTCGTCCCTTTCTTATCCGTTCCGGCAAGTTGTCTTATCCGCGCCACAGGCAATGCCAGGTTGTAATGGGCGGCAACTGAGGCAAGACATGCTGCACCGCAATCGGTAATATCCCTCTGCTTTACTTTAATTGTCATATTCTTACTGTTCCTTTATATATGTGTAAGGATTGAACCATTTGTCCGCTTTATCGAATAATAAATGATACAGGCTTCTGCGGATCACCTGGATCCTTGTATTCAGGCTCATTCCCTTTTTAATATCTGCTTTATAGCCGTTCTTTAATGAAAGGAATGTCTTTTCAGGTTTACATTTAACTTTGAAATATGCCACTGAACCATTTTCAACTATCATATCGTCTGAAATATCAATTATATCTCCCTGCAGCATTCCCCACTCATTATAATTAAAGGCATCGACCTGAATTCTGACTTTCTGCTTTTCATGAATAAGACCTATATCAGATGGTTTAACAAAGCAGGTTGCAACAAGCTCTCCTTCAGGAGATATCTCAGCAATCTTCTGTCCTGAAGTAACTATGCTCCCGGTCTGAATATCGGAACTTTGTATAATCTCCCCGTCTGTCGGAGCAAGTACTATCCTGTTAGTTAATGCCTCGGAGCATTGCTTTAAATCGGCAAGTAGCGTAACCGATTCATTTCGTCTCAAGGTTAAGTCGTTCTGCCATAAAGATTTTTGAGATAATAATATCTGATTCAGATTATCTTTCTCAGAATTCAGAGAATAGAGGCTGTTTTCATATTCAATCTCAGGAATTAACTGTTGATGATAAAGAAGCTCGTTCCGCCTGTGTTCCGTTTTTTTCTTCTCATATTTCTGAAACTGCATCTTTTGCTGATTTCTCAGATTTTCAAATTCAGCCTTATAGCGTTGTGTAATTAGTACGAAATGAAAAGACGGATTTTCTAGTGAAGATATTTTTGTCAGTTTTCCGAGATCCAGCATAGAAGAGTCATTTTCCCCTATCCTCTGTATCAATGAAGCATGCTGAGCCCTGATTGTCTCTGTATCAATGATTAAAAGAGTGTCCCCCCTTTTTTTAGTTTCTCCATTGCGTATGGATGCATAGATAATTTTCCCCTGAATAGGGGTATAAACGATCTGCTTTTCAATATCCGACTGAAAGTAGCCTCTGGCCTGAACTGAGACATCCACATAAATAAAAGGAAGAATGCCAATGCCAATCAGTATCATGCCAATAATAATCCAATAGATAATCCTGCTCCGTGATGTTATTTTTATCATGTAAGTTTCAAGACTGTATTTTGATATTGAATATGGTATCAGGTCCATAATGATGTACTTAAAGTTTGGAGCAAATTGAGTTTTACACAACAACCCCTCCAAGAGGGGCTAAATTGAGTAAAGAAGTACTGTTACTAATAATTTGAATAGCAAATTTCTTAGTCCAGGCTTCCAGCAGCTTACTAAATTCTTTATTATCCACTTTTTTAACTTCTAGCACTTACAAAATAAAAGCTTCAGGCACTTTAGGCACTCCTAAAAAAACATTTTATTCACGATTTAGAAACACAGCTATCCAAATTTACAAAATATTTCAATCAAACGGCTTAAAAATGTGATTTTTTAAAGCAAAACTCTAAAAAATGCAGAAATTTCTATACCATATATTATATAGGAACCTTACATAAGAACCGTTGGTCGTCCTGACCGAGACTTCGCGGTATCTTTCCTCAAGTGGATTTGATTATGGGATTAAAACCCCCTCTGCCGCTTCGCGGCATCTCCCCCGGAGGGGGCGAAAAACTCCAGGCAAAGTAGATTTTCTCCCCCCCCTTTGGGGGAGTGGCCGAAGGCCGGAGTGGTTGATTCTTAGCTTAGTTTTAATTCATAACCGTTAAACCAGATTTATAAAAATTCCTTTCTTTAATTCTCTGGATTACAACCTAAAGCTAACCTGCAAAACATTATAATCAACCACCCCGTCACTCCTGCGTCGTGACACCCCTCCTTCAAAAGCTAATCTTTATACACATCTTAAGGGGTTGGTAGCAAATATTGAGCTTACTATTAATAAATGAACTATTTAGATAAGGATAGTTACTACCTGTAGAGATTC